>ENA-UEQP01000022-UEQP01000022.1-human-gut-metagenome-genome-assembly--contig:-NODE-22-length-139846-cov-16.889503_pt1 | contig 139846 bp, 127 predicted proteins | sample MGYA00242951_ERZ507951 | MGnify/ENA primary metagenome ERZ507951 (study PRJEB26167, sample SAMN06115539) | human gut metagenome | host: Homo sapiens | place: China:Shanxi | collected 2015-11-18...
GCAAGGTACTACTGCGTGGTAACGGCGACCTTCCTCACCGAAGACAGCTACCTCGGCAGCCAGACAGAACCGCTGACGCTCAACCGGTATAATTACTGCGTGAGCAGCTATCTGAATTATACGGATCCGAGCGGAAACTGGCTCACTATTACAGAAGAAAAGATGTTAAGTGAAAAAATTCAAGCAATGAATTCTAAGGATATGAATGAAAGTATCAAATGGGAATTATTGCGTAGAACAACGGCTTTTTTGAGCGCACTACATGAATTGCAAAGTCCCTTAGCAAATGTTGACTATGCATTGGACAATACGCAAAGGAATCCATCATATTGCCAGAAAGTTATTAAGCAAGCAAGTATGCGGAGAGTGAATTCTACATGCACAGAGCAAGTGAAACAAAATGCGTTATATGTATTAGATGAGTACTTGAAAGGAAATATTAGTGAATCTTATGCAAAAATGTATATGATGGATTTAGTGAACGGAGAACATGCATTAGATGTATATATTCCAACATTATATCAGGAAAGAAATTATCAAAGATATGATTCTTGGATTATTGGCTGGAGTAAATACTATAATTTAAAGTATGGTACACAGATAAATCCCAATATTATTAAGGCAATGATGTATAAAGAATCGAAAATAGGATATGATAAATCAACTAGTCCTAATGCAAATATTTCAAGGGATGTGCTTCAAGCTTTAGATGTAAGAAATCCAAACATATATGAATATGTTAAAATTGATACTAGATATATTAAAATAGTAACAGATATAGATGAAAGCGGGGAGAAAACAACTTGGGGGGAGCGTAGAAAATTAAATCTTTCTGAAATTGATATAAATGCTATGAAAAATCGGGAAGAATATGCTATATTGAAATCGCTTTTCAATACACAAGAGGATGGTAATGGAAATAGTTATGATGGGGATTATACATCAAAAACTATTTATTATTATCAATATGAAAATGTGACTCCATTTTTAAGTATTGCGATAGGAGTAGATACACTAAGGCGCAAAATGAACAAAACAGACAGTTTGGAGGAGGCAATACGATTATATAATGTCGGAACTGAGGGATATGCTTCCGATGTTTTAAAAATTTGTGAAAAAAAATATAAAGATTTAGAAAAGGATATAAAATAGAAAAATGTTTGGATAATCATAACCGTTATCTACATATTTGAACTTACCACTGGATGCTCTTGATAGAGCATCCAGTGGTAAAAATGGAAGAAGTATTTTGGGCAGAAAAAACATTAATTTAGCGATATGCCAGTCGTCATTTATGCAATCCATTGTAGAAAACATAGTAGAAAACATAGTAGAGAGAACATTTGGCGATTTATGCATAAGGGAGAAAGGGAAGTGAGAAGAGTATGCATAACAATAATGCTTATAGTAATTATGTTGACAGCTTGTGAGAATACCTATAAAACAAATGAAAATTTGGCACTTTCCAAAGTGAATCAAGAAGCTGCTGAAAAGTTTGTTATGGATTCCATTCCGGAAATAGAAAAATATAGTGCATTCATTGAACAGAAAAGTGGAGGAAATGCTAATCTTACAATAGATATTAATTTTGTAAAAACAGAAAAAGATAATACAAATTATTATGTAATATATGTGGGAGTGCAACGGGAAGATTATAGGGTTAATTGGGATTACTTTTATGTTGATGAAAATTTGCAAGAAGTCATGTGGTATGACATTGTAGATGCAAAATTATATTCATTGGATGAATGGAGAAATTCGCAGGAATATAAGCAAAGAATCGCATATATTGAAGAATATAGTTTAAAATCAGAGAAAATTATGGCACAGACAAATTATATGAATAGAAGAGACTGTAATCTGCTTATTTTTGATGATGTGATTTTTTTAAGAAATACAGAGTATCGATATAAAGACGGGGAATATAAATTGACAGGAAAGAAACTGACGGACTATATACCCGTGGAAGACAGAGAAAGTATGAATGATCTTTTCAGAGACCATAGTGCACATGTATTACAGAATAAGAATTGTATAATATATTCACTTTATGATAAGGAAGTGGATGAATATAGAACGGTAGTAATTGATTTCCCTACAGGAAAAGTAAGGGGCAGCTGTATTTTGCAGGAGGAAATATGTGCTGTCTATGATAATAGAGCATATTACAAGGCGATGGATGAAGAAACGGGCTACTATTCACTGGAATATCTGGATTGTAACGATTTTACTTCACATACGCTGTATTCCACAGAAAACTATTTGAACTCTATGATGGTAAGGGCGGATGGAATGATTATATTTGGCGAGGAAGGAAGCGGTTTCTTTATAATAGATACCGAAGGAAATGTGAAAAAAATTCATGATGCCATTCCAAACAGAAAGCTGTATGCCAAAGAAATGTTTAACAGATTTGATGACAGTGGGTTGTATCTTTTTATAGAGTACTACACAGGAGAAGAAAATGCCCGCCTGACAGAGAACGGGGAACTATTTCGGATCAGAGACAATTGTACGCAGAATAATTTGGAACTTCCGCAAGGAATACTGGTACGGGAAGGGAACAGAGCGGCTTTGTATGAATGCCAGAAAGAGACATGCCCTGTGAAGGACTTACGGATTCGGGGAGAAGTAGTGTGGACCTCTCCCTTACAGGAGTATGAAATTATAGAACAAAAATATTTGGACGCCGGTTATGAAATGGTATTTGATTATTATCAGAATGATACCGTATGGTGGCTGTGGAGGGATGCTAAGGAACAGCTTATTGTCACGAAGACGGAAATATAATAAAGATTTCCAATAATATGGAATATGTAATAAGTAAATTGGATATGAATGATATGATGAGTGCAATACTAAAGAATCAGAAAGAAAAAGAAATTTCATCACAATTAGATACAATTTTGGAGAGTATTGTTAATAGGACTACAAAAATTAGAGATTGCATTCTTTATGATGGAGATGGGACTCTGGAAGAAGAAAAAATAAACTTTGAAAGAATTGGATATAGAAAACACTGGATTTATTTATGAGCTAATTAATCCTTTTCAGATTACTAGGGGGATTAGTATGAGGAAAATAAGGCGTACATGGAAGGTGTATGCAATAATTATAATATTCTGTACAATTCTTATTTTACAAAAAAATAACTTAATTTATTACATTGCGAATATGCCGAAAGGATACGCGGATAACGTATGGGAAAGTAATTATACATATGAAGCGGCGCCCTATTTGGAAGATTTTTTTGGTAGTGAAATGACGGAATATCTAAGCAATTCGCTTTTGTCAAATGAAGTAGACGATCGACTACACGAAATAGCAGCAAACTATAGGAAATTGAACGTTATTGAAAAGATAAAAGTTATTATGAACAGCAAAGATAATATATTTTTGAAATATTATTGTGATGAAGGATCAATATGGGATACTTGGTATCAAATCAATTTGTATCCCGAAGTACATACTGCCTTGTCAGATACAGACATTGTAATAAGTCATGTAGATAAATCGGGCAGTCATACGGAAAAGGCAGAAAATGTAACAAATTTAGTCTTTTTTAATGAGGGATGGCAGTATTATGGTCTGGCAATACGACAAGGAGGGCAGACGGATACACAGCCATATTTTGTAAATTGGGAAAATGAAAATTACATGATAACATTAATAGAGAAAAATGAACAAGTGATAGGTATGACCGTCTACAAGTATTGCAATGTGATGACGTTAATAATGAATGACTCGGGAGGAATAGATAAGGAATATTGGGTGTGCAATGTCGGCTCGTACAGTGGTGAACTTTGGCCGGTTATAGAAAAAGTGTATGAAGGATATTGGGAGTTGCCATTTTCTGAAATGACCTACGCGCAGGAAGACACCGTAGAGATGTTGCAAAACGAGTATGGAGATATTTCGTTTGAATACCGCTTCCCGGCAGGGGAATGTAAGTACAAAAATTATTTTTTGGGACTTTTGAAAAACGATATTCATTTTGATGAGATTTTTGAAGGAAAAGAAATTACTATTGATGCAACAGGGCATTTCGTAACGAAATATTGCACCAAAGATATGAAGGAGCTATATTATTACTTATTCGATATGACGGGTGACGGAATTACGGACTTGTGTATTTCAGATGAGAGAGAATTTATCTATGTAATAAGTTATGATGAGGAAAAGAAACGACTGAATTTAGGGAATGGCTTTGATTCCACATGGATGAAATTAAACGGTACATGCGCAGCCAGGTGGAACCGGGAGGGAATAAATCAGATTTATTATGAGTTTGAGCCGAACGGAGAATTATTCCGAATGACAGGATTTATGGAAAAAGAATTCCTTAATAAAGAAACGCAAACCGGGGAAACTGCATACGTCGTTTCGATGCCATACTATGAGGAAAATACAGATTCCGCAGAAAAACGGGAAATGATGCAAGACCAGGCATACTATGTAAAAGACACCGGACTTTATTATTTCCGGGTGACGAAAGAACAGTATGAGCAGTTGACGGAGGCTTATTTTCAAGCAGAAGCAGAGGCTGCTCAAAATATTAAAAAGGTAAGATACACTTATGATGAAGTGATTAGTGAACTGAGTAAATTGAAAGTTACGAGCCATGCAAAAATAGAACGGAATACCTCGGTGGGAGCTTGCTCACACAAGAGGTTGTTTCGTTCTATTTTTATACGGCGACAGCCGTCAATGAAATAAATGTGGAGCGTCCTTTGCGACACATTTATGAATTGGGTGCATGGCTCGTAACGTAGGGCTGCCGTAGACCCCACGAATGCTTGCCGCATGCATTCTGGAATATATAATTCCCTTGTTATACCTTCCAGTTTTCACAATTTGGGTATCAGCAACAAAACAAACTTCTGATACCCACAAACTTTTTCATAGTGTGGGTATCAGCAATAAAACAAGCTTCCCATACCCACACTATGAAAAGTTTGTGGGTATCGGCAACGAAACAAGCTTCCCATACCCATAAACTATTCACGCTGAGGCGGAAGAAGGGTACAGAGAAGCTTGCTCCTGTCTCCTGTGCCCACGCTGAGGCGGAAGAAGGGTACAGAGAAGCTTGCTCCTGTCTCCTGTGCCCACGTTGAGGTGGAAGAAGGGTACAGAGAAGCTTGCTCCTGTCTCCTGTGCCCACGTTGAGGCGGAAGAAGGGTACAGAGAAGCTTGCTCCTGTCTCCTGTGCCCACGTTGAGGCGGAAGAAGGGTACAGACTAGCTTGTTTCTGTCTCCTGTGCCCACGCTGAGGCGAAAGAAGGGGCACAGGCGGAACTTGTCCGGTCTACGGCAGCCCTACGTTACGAGCCATGCACTCAATTCATAAATGTGTCGCAAAGGACGCTCCACATTTATTTCATTGACGGCTGTCGCCGTATAAAAATAGAACGAAACAACCTCTTGTGTGAGCAAGCTCCCACCGAGGTATTCCGTTCTATTTTTGCATGGCTCGTAACTTTCAATTTACTCTGCCAGTTCTTCCCACTGTTCATATAATTTTTCCAATTGTTCCTGGCAGGCTGCCTGCTCTTTAGTCAGCTCCTGCAATTTCGCCACCTGGGTGCCAATGGCGGGATCGGACATTTCGGTGTCGATCTCGGAGATGCGGGCTTCCAGTTCGGCAATCTTTTCCTCGCATTTTTTCAGGTCGTTTTCTTTCTTGCGGAGTCTCGCCTGTTCTTCCTTCTGGGCTTTCCAGTCCAATTTGACTTCGGATTCTGCAGCCTTAGTGGCAGCCGTGTTATCTGCATCCGCACTCTGCGGAGTACTGGCTTCTATGGCAGCCATTACGGTGTCGTGCTTTTCCAGATAGTAGTCATAATTTCCAACATAACTTACGAATTGTCCCTCTGTCAGATCCAGGATCCTGTGGGCGGTACGGTTGATGAAGTAACGGTCGTGGGAGACATACAATATCGTTCCCTCGTAACCGTTCAGGGCATCCTCCAGAATCTCCTTGGACATGATATCTAAGTGGTTCGTCGGCTCATCCAGGATGAGGAAGTTCGCGTTGGAGAGTACCAGCTTGGCGAGAGACACGCGTCCGCGCTCACCGCCGCTCAGATCACTGATGCGCTTGAACACATCCTCCCCGGTGAAGAGGAAAGCCGCCAGCACATTGCGGATCTGGGTATTGTTCAGGTAAGGATAATCGTCCGAGATCTCTTCAAACAATGTCTTCTCGCTGTGGAGCACGTGATGCTCCTGATCGTAATAGCCGATCTCAACATTGGAACCTAGGCGGAAAGTGCCCTGATCTGCGGGGACGAGACCGTTTAAGATCTTAAGCAAAGTGGTCTTGCCGCTGCCATTATCACCGATGATCGCCACATGCTCGCCGCGTTTGATCTCGAAATTGACATCGGTAAAAAGCTTATGGGAGTCAAAGCTTTTGGACAGATGCTCCACAGTCAGCACATCATTGCCACTTAAGATCCGGGGCGTCAGTGTCAGCTTCATATCTGTGCGGACTTCGGAGGGTTTTTCGATGACCTCGATCTTGTCCAGCATTTTCTCCCGGCTTTCCGCCCGCTTGATGGACTTTTCCCGGTTGAAGGACTTTAATTTTTCGATAACTTCTTCCTGATGCTTGATCTCACGCTGCTGGTTCATATAGGCATTCCAGGCAGCAACGCGCAGCTGTTCCTTTTTTACGGCATAATCGGAGTAATTCCCCATAAAGGTCGTAGCCTTGGATTGATCGATCTCGATGACTTTCCCGGCAATCCGGTCCAGGAAATACCGGTCGTGGGAGACGATGAGAACGGCTCCCTTGTAATTCAACAGATAAGTCTCCAGCCAGGCGATGGAATTCATATCTAAGTGGTTGGTCGGCTCGTCTAAGATGATCAGATCCGGATTTTGTAACAGGAGTCGGCCTAACGCCACCCGGGTCTTCTGACCGCCGGAGAGCGTGGCAACCGGCTTGGAGAATTCATCTTCGGTAAAGCCAAGACCCTTTAAAACACCGACCAGCTCACTGCGGTAGAGATAGCCACCGCCGGTCTCGAAAGCATGGGTGAGAGAGGTGTACTGCTTCATAAGGTCTTCCAGAGCGTCCCCATCAGCATGCTTCATATTGTTTTCGCATTCTCGGATCTTTTCCTCCAGGCGCAGCAGATCCGCCTTGACGGATAACAGTTCCTCGTAAATGGTATGAGAGGTATCCACGGTGCTGTTCTGGGCAAGATACCCAAGTGTCTTGTCCTTTGCCAGAACCACCTGTCCGTCATCGGGAGTCATTTCTCCTACAATGATGCGGAGCAGCGTTGTTTTTCCGGCACCGTTGATGCCCACAATGGCAGCTTTTTCATGATCCTCTATATGAAAAGAGACATTTTTCAATACCTGATTTTCTACAAATGCTTTTGAAATATTCTGACAAGATAATATCATGGTAGTATGTATCCTTTATTTCCAGTATTTCCAGCTCACGGAGACCGGGCTTTTTAAATTTTATTGTAACGAAAAGAAGAAAACCTGTCAATTCATTGACAAGTTTTTAACATATGGTGTATACTTAAAAAAATCGGAGGTGAAAGTATTGGAAGCAAAAGAAATTTCACAGGCTGTGATCGGCAGACTGCCCAGATACTTTCGATATTTGGGGGAACTTAAGGATGAAGGTGTAGAACGTATCTCTTCGCAGGAGCTTTCCGGACTGATGAAAGTGACCGCATCCCAGATACGTCAGGATTTTAATAATTTCGGTGGTTTCGGTCAGCAGGGATACGGATATAATGTAGAATATCTGTACCGTGAGATCGGTAAGATATTAGGACTGGATAAGCAGCACAATTTCGTTATTATCGGAGCCGGTAATCTGGGCAGAGCTCTGGGTAATTATTTGAACTTTGAACGCAGAGGATTTATCTTCAAGGGAATGTTCGATGCGAACCCGGAGCTTGTGGGGAAGGATGTCCGTGGTGTGAAGGTTATGCCCATGGAGCAGCTGGAATCTTTTATCCGGGAGAATAACATTGATATTGCAGTACTGACGATTCCCAAGACCAGTGCCGTAGAAGTGGCTGACAAGCTGGTGGCGAACGGGATCCGCGCCATCTGGAACTTTGCGCATGTGGATCTGAACGTTCCGGAGGGAATACAGGTGGAGAATGTACATCTGTCAGACAGTTTAATGAAACTTTCGTATAACATTAACCGTTACAGTTCAGATATAAAATAATGAGCCTCAGGGAAAAACAAGCGGCTGCGAAGCGGGATGAAGAGTGCGATAGCACGAATTCGTGAGCTTACGAGAGAGTAAGGCATAAAGGGAGTGATATTATGGGCAACGATAACGCAGGAGAAAATGCGAGGAACCGGCAGGAAGCTTTTAAAAGTGCACTTGTTGGGAAACATTTGCCCGTACTCACCCTGGATAATAAGTGGTACAAGCTGCTGAATAAGACCGGTTCTGTTCCGTTAAAAGAGACGGAGGATGCTCTGAATCAGCTGTTAAAAAGACAGGGAAAGCTGAATACGGAGTCGAAGGAAATCCGTAATCTGAAAAAGAAGCTGATGAAAGAGATCGTTCCCATGGTGAACGAAGCGGATCAGCAGGGTGAGAACAGCAAGCTGAACAGGCAGATCGAAGAACATAAGCGACTGATCGAAGAATGTAATGAGAAGCTGGAAGCTTATGAAGATGAGCTGAAAGACCTCCCCCGGGAGATCGAAAGATTAAATCTTCAGCTTATGATGTTTACTATGGAGTGCTGCTATGATATTATGAAGGATAATGACAAACAGATCAATGATACTGCGGAGTGGGTGAGTGCTATTCGCATTGAACTGAAAAAACGTCTGATCGAGAAACAGCAGATGGAGCAGCAGAATCAGGAAATCTATAACTACATGCATGACATCTTTGGTGCAGAGGTGGTCAATCTGTTTGACATGAAATATAATCCGGAGCAAAAATAGTATGAAATATCTGGTAACTGCACAGGAAATGAAGCAATACGATAAGAATACCATAGAGTACCTCGGCATACCGGGGCCGGTCCTGATGGAGAGAGCGGCTCTGGCAGCGGAGGATTTTATAAAAGAGCGCTTTGATGCCGTGAAAGAACGGACGAAAGTGCTCATTTTTGCTGGTATGGGGAACAATGGCGGCGATGGCCTGGCGTTAGCAAGACTTCTTGCGGCGGACGGATACGCAGTCGCGGTAAAATGCGTGGGAGATATGCAGAGAGCTACCAAGCAGTGGAAATCGCAGTGGCAGACTTTGCAACATTTTCCGGTGAAGACAGACAGTAATATTGCGGTGGATGAATATAATGTAATTGTAGACGCCCTCTTCGGCGTGGGATTAAGCCGCCCTGTGGAGGGAAACTATGCGGATGCCGTAAAAGAGATGAACAAGGCAGAAGGATTTAAGCTGGCACTGGATGTGCCAAGCGGTATCTGCTCAGATACCGGCAGAGTGCTGGGTTGTGCATTTCTGGCGGATGCCACGGTCACTTTTGGTTTCTGTAAGAGAGGACTGGTACTGTATCCCGGTGCGGAATACGCCGGAGAAGTCCGGACTGCGAATGTGGGGATCGGACAGGAGAGCTTCTTAGGACAGGAACCAGAAATGTACACTTATGAGAAAGGCTCCGTACAGTTACTTAAGAGAAACGCTGCGGGGAACAAAGGAACCTTCGGCAAAGCACTGCTTGTTGCAGGAAGTAACGGCATGGCGGGTGCAGCCATTTTGGCAGCGAAAGCAGCCTATCGTACTGGAGCCGGCATGGTAAAGGTGATTACCGCGGAAGAGAACCGACAGATCATACAGCAGGGGATTCCGGAAGCATTGTACGGCTCCTGCAGACAGCTGGCGGAGAGTCTGGACTGGGCGGATGTCATCGCCATAGGTCCCGGCATCGGCAGAGAAGAACAGGCACTGCAATGTCTGAAGACCGTGGTGGAGAGAAGCAGGAAGCCGCTGGTGCTGGATGCAGATGCCCTGAACCTCCTGGCAGAGGAGAACGGCAGGATGCTGGCAGAAGAACTGCGCGCCCAGGGTGCGGAAGGCAGAGTGATCCTTCTGACACCTCATGTGGGGGAAATGTCAAGACTGCTAAAACGGACGACCGCAGAGTGCAAGGACGACCTCCCCACATGTGCGAAAATACTGGCCAAGCGATTTCATGCCGTAGCAGTTGCCAAGGATGCGAGGACTGTGGTATGTAAGGAACAGGGAGCCTGCTATCTGAATACCACGGGCAACAGCGGAATGGCTACGGCAGGCAGCGGAGATGTGCTGACCGGCGTGATCCTGGGATTGTTGGCGCAGGGAATGGATGCCTCGGAGGCTGCGACCTGTGGCGTATATCTGCACGGCATGGCAGGAGATCTGGCGGCCGGACTTCATACCGAATATGGTGTGATGGCGGGAGATATCGCCGAATGTCTGATGAAAAATTAAAATAAGAAAGCGTGAAAATATGACGAGAGAACTGCAGGAAAAATTAGAGTCCTATCAACGGGTATGGGCGGAAGTGGATCTGGATGCCATCTGGGAAAATATGGTCCATATGAAAGAAAATATTGCGGAGAACACGAAAATACTGGCAGTCATTAAGACGGACGGATATGGTCATGGTGGTGTTCCCATCGCGAAAATGTTAGAGCAGCTGGACTTCATGTTCGGCTATGCGGCAGCCACTTATGAAGAGGCACATGTACTCAGAGAAGCAGGCGTGAAGAAACCGATCCTGATCCTGGGATATACTTTTCCCTATTGCTACGAAGAATTGATCCGGGAGGAGATCCGCCCGGCAGTCTACCGCAGGGATACGGTGGAAGAGCTGGTCGCAGCAGCGGCAAAGGTCGGACAGAAGGCAAAGGTTCATATCAAGGTAGATACCGGCATGGGAAGAATCGGCATTACGCCGGATGAGGAAGGACTGGAGTTCGTCAGATTCCTTATAGAGCATCCGGAGCTGGAGGTGGAGGGGATTTTTACCCATTTTGCCAAATCCGATGAGACGGATAAGACTTCGGCGAATCATCAGCTGGAGCTTTTTCAGGATTTTATTAAAAAAATACAGACAGAACTGGGGATTACTATTCCCGTCAAACACTGCTCCAACAGTGCTGCAATCTTGGAAATGCCTCAGGCGAATATGGATATGGTCCGTGCGGGAATCACGACCTACGGTCTGTATCCTTCCGAAGAAGTAAGTAAAGACATTGTACCCCTGCGGGCCGCCATGTCTCTCTACAGTCATATTGTATACTGTAAGACGATTCATGCGGGACAGAGCGTCAGCTACGGCGGGCTGTTTACGGCACAGAAGGATACCAGAGTAGCCACGATCCCCGTGGGTTACGGAGACGGTTATCCCAGAAGTCTGTCCGGAAAAGGCTATGTACTGATCCGGGGGAAGAAGGCACCGATCCTCGGAAGAGTCTGTATGGATCAGTTCATGGTAGATGTTTCGGAGATTCCGGGAGTTATGGAGGGCGACAAAGTAACTCTTCTCGGTGTGGACGGTACAGAGCGGATCACCGCGGAAGAATTGGGAGAACTCTCCGGCAGATTTAATTATGAATTTGTCTGTGATCTGGGGAAAAGAATTCCCAGGGTCTACATACAGCATGGTGAGATTACAGAAGTAAGAGACTATTTTGAAAATTTCTGACGGATCAAAAGTGTTCGTATAACTCCGTAAGAATCGGCAATACTTATCCTAAATCGCTGATATAAGGAGTAGAAATGAGAAGAGGAGATGTCTATTACGCGGATCTGCGGCCGGTGATCGGCTCGGAACAGGGCGGGATCAGACCGGTGCTCATCATCCAGAATGATGTTGGCAACAAACACAGTCCTACCGTGATCTGCGCTGCAATCACCTCAAAGATGAATAAGGCGAAGCTGCCTACACACATTGAATTAAATGCCCGTCTTTATGATATGGATAAGGATTCGGTAGTGCTTCTGGAACAACTGCGCACCATTGACAAGAAGAGATTAAAGGATAAAGTATGTCATCTCGACGGTGACATTATGCGGAGAGTGAACCGGGCACTGAAGGTAAGTCTGGAACTGGATACATAGTCTGATACCCTGCGTATCCAGAGGATATATAAAAGAATTAAAATACGAAAGGATGAAATGAACGATGGATATCAGTGGGCCTGTGGCCATATTTCTCTTTTTCCTGCTGCTATTGGTAGATATGTTTTTTTACGGATTTGATGCTGCCATTGACAACCTCAATGAAAAAGAGATCTTACATAAAGCAGAGGAAGAAAAGGATCGCCGGTCGGTGCGGCTTTCTGAGATGGTCAGCCGTCCGGGGATCTATATCAATACGGTACAGTTAGTCATTACGCTGATCAATATTCTAATGGGTGCCTTTTACCTGAATATCTGGCTGCAGACGATCGACGACGGCCTGCATGTGATCAATGTCGGCGGATTGTCGCTTCAAAATGTTCCCACGGGAGTGATCTCCGGGATTGCAACGGTATTGTCTTTTGTTGCCATGATTTATATTCTGCTGACCTTCGGAGTACTGATCCCGAGAAAAATGGCATCCAGAAAACCGGAAAAGTGGGCATATGCCTGCATTGATCCGATCTTTTGGATTACGAGACTGTTATCTCCCTTGACGGGGCTGGTAAATCTGACTGCAAAGGGAATATTATTCCTCTTCGGTGTCCGCAATAACACAGATGAAAATGATGTGACCGAGGAAGAGATTATTAACATGGTACAGGAAGGTCATGAGCAGGGTGTCATCCAGGCAAGTGAAGCAGAGATGATCTCAAATATTTTTGAATACGGGGACAAGGAAGCCCAGGACATCATGACACACCGCGGAAGTATCGTAGCTATCGACGGCGAGACAAAGTTAAAGGATGCCATTGCATCCATGCTGGGAGGTAAGAACAGCCGCTATCCGGTGTATGAAGAGAATATTGACCATATCATCGGTATCTTACATCTGAAGGATGCCATGAGGTTCCACATCAGCGATGACAAGCTGGATGTGCCCATTGCGAAGCTGGATGGGTTGCTCAGAGAGCCTTATTTTGTGCCTCAGACCAAAAATATTGATGAACTGTTCAAAGAGATGCAGTCCCAAAAACTTCAGATGGTCATTGTTGTAGACGAATACGGTCAGACCGACGGCTTGATCGCCATGGAGGACATCCTGGAGGAGATCGTCGGCAATATCATGGATGAATACGATGAAGACCAGGAATATATCAAGAACCGCGGTAAAGGCGAATATGTCATGGAAGGTAAGACACCGCTTAAGGAAGTGGAAGAGCTTTTAGACATTACCTTTGATGAGGAGGAATTCGAGACGTTAAACGGCTTTTTGATCTCCAGACTGGACAGAATCCCGGAGCCGGACGAGCAGTTTGATGTGGACTATAAGGGATATAATTTCAAGATCCTTTCCGTGGTCAAAAAAATGATCGGAAGTGTCCTCGTCAAAAAGCTTCCGGAGATAAAAACACAGGAGAATGCAGAAGACGGACAATCAGTGCTTGAAGAAAAACAAAAATAATGCTATGATAAAAAAAGCGTTATTGCGCAGGCGTTGCGCATACAAAGAGAAAGAAACTTTAAGTTCAAAGGAGTAACAAAGATGTCAGGACATTCAAAATTTGCTAATATTAAGCATAAAAAAGAGAAAAACGATGCAGCAAAGGGTAAGATTTTCACGATTATCGGACGTGAAATTGCAGTCGCTGTAAAAGAGGGCGGTCCCGATCCTGCTAACAACTTTAAACTGGCTACCGTTATCGCCAAAGCTAAGGCTAACAACATGCCAAATGATACTATCGATCGCGGTATTAAGAAGGCAGCCGGCGATGTAGGCAATGTGAACTACAAGTACGTGACTTACGAAGGTTACGGTCCCAACGGTATCGCCATCATCGTAGATGCACTTACCGACAATACCAACCGTACCGCTGCAAATGTCAGAAGCGCATTCACCAAGGGACAGGGTAACGTAGGTACTCCCGGATGCGTATCCTTTATGTTCGATAAAAAGGGCCAGATCATCGTGGACAAGGAAGAGTGTGATATGGAAGCGGATGATCTGATGATGACAGCACTGGATGCCGGTGCGGAAGACTTCTCCGAAGAGGAGGACAGCTTCGAGATCCTGACCGATCCCGATAGTTTCGAAGAGGTACGTAAAGCACTGGAGGATGCCGGAATTCCCATGATCAGTGCGGAAGTCACAATGATTCCTCAGAATTATGTAACTCTGACCGATGAGACTGCAGTGAAGAATTTACAGAGAACACTGGATCTGTTAGAAGACGATGATGACGTTCAGGCAGTTTATCACAACTGGGACGAATAATTCGAAAGGGTAGGGGTAGCAGCATGGAGAAACTTGCTATTGTAGTTCCTTGTTATAACGAAGAAGAGGTGCTGAAGATCGCTTCCGAAGCACTGAGGGGGGTACTGGATGATCTGATCCGCAAAGGGAAGATTGCGGAAGACAGTTTTATCCTGTTTGTTAATGATGGAAGTAAGGATCGCACATGGGAGCTGATCGAAGAAGAACATCAGGCGCATCCGGTACAGGTATGCGGCGTGAAGCTGGCAGGCAATGTGGGACATCAGTTCGCACTGACCGCCGGACTGATCACGGCGATGGATCTGTCCGATGTGACGGTTTCCATCGATGCGGATCTGCAGGATGATGTGGGTGTGATCGAAGAGATGATCGATAAGTTCCATAACGGCTGTGACATCGTATACGGTGTCCGTAAGGAACGTAAGACCGACACTTTCTTCAAACGTACCACTGCGCAGGGGTTCTATAAGGTTATGGAGATGATGGGCGTCAAGACGGTTTACAATCATGCGGATTTCCGACTGATGTCCAAGCGTGCGGTAGAACAGTTCTCCAAATATCAGGAAACGAACCTGTTCTTAAGAGGTATGATGCCTCTGATCGGTTACCAGACCGACTGTGTATATTATGATCGTAAGGAAAGAGTGGCCGGGGAATCCAAGTATCCGTTAAAGAAAATGCTGGCATTGGCATTTAACGGGATTTCTTCTTTCAGTGTGAAGCCAATCAGCATGATCCTGGGAGCCGGTGTGATCATTGTAATATTAAGCATTCTTGCGGCAATCTATGCACTGATCTCTTATTGCACCGGACATGTGGTACCGGGATGGACTTCTTTGATTCTGTCCATCTGGTTCTTGGGTGGTATTCAGCTGATGGCCGTCGGACTGGTAGGTCAGTATATCGGCAAAATCTACATTGAAGTAAAACATCGTCCCAGATATAACATCGAAAAGGTACTGAAATAATGAATTATAAAAAAAGCATTTTAAGTGTTGTATTGTGGTTCATTTATGCAATAATAGTGGGCACCGGAATGGTAGGCACGGCTATGGCCGTGACCCTGCCTGCGTACGGTGCCCTTATTATCACAGGGGTTTGGCTTGCGGTGACAGGACTGGCTGTGTTTCTGCTACATAGATTTTTGGAGAAAACAAAGCACCCATTTTCGGGAGACAGACAACAGATAAAACTGATCGCGGAAAGCCTGTTGGTGGTTGCGCTGATCGCAGCTGGTATTGTACTTCGTACCGGAGAAATCATGCGGTATGATCTGTCCGCAGGGGGCGGAAATATCTGGTTTGATACCGTCATGGTCACTGAGAATACACAAATTCCGCAGGTGGTGCATGGAGCGGTATATTTTTATCTGCAGGTATTACATGGTCTGCTGGTTTTTCTGGGCAATAAAATGACAGCGGCTCTGATCCTTCAGGTGATATTGCAGATTCTGTCCGGAATTTTTCTCTATTTTGCATTAAGAAAAATGTCGGGTGCGGTAACAGCAGTGGTGACATTCGCATATTGGATGCTGTGCCCGGTGATCTCAGAGGTGGTTATTCTGGGACCGGAAACGCTGTACATACTTCTGTGGATGATTGGGTTGTGCATAACAGCAGAGTCCCTGGATCATTTTGTACAGTCGGGAGATGAACCGGGGATCCGCTCCGTAATCGGTTTCTTTTTTGCCGGGGTAGCTACGGGCGTTCTGGGATATCTGGATGTTATGGGTTTTTTATTATTGCTACCGATATTTTCTGTGATTTTTTTGGTAACACAGGAGAAGATTCGACTGGCTCGTAAAATCGGTGCGGCTATCCTTGGAATTGTGGGAAGCCTGGCGGGCTTTTTGCTTTCCATAGCTTTAGATGCCGTAGGCAGCGGTAAAATGATGGAAAATGTACTGGCAGCATGGGGAAAGGTCTATCTTCCGGAAAATTTTGTATTACCGGTAACCATTGAAAACGATAATGCGATAACCATTGCAGTAATTGCGATTCTCGGAATCGGAGTTTTTGGATTTTGGTGCCGGAAGAGCCTGGAAAGACAATCCGTGTGGCTGGTAATTGCCCTTTCCCTGGGTGGGATGATCTGTTATGGAATGACGAGTGCGGAAATGCAGGGATTTACTTTGCTGTATCTGATCATAGCTGTGGTGGCCGGTGCAGGAGTACAGGCAGTCCTGCCGTATGAGCTTACACAACAGAATGCATTGCAGCAAGTCCGGGGAGCAGTCGAAGAACCTACGGCGGAAACCAAGCCGAAGAAACGACAGCTTAAGATACAGGATCTGGAGGAAGAAGGGCTTCCTGCAGAAACGGACAATAAAGTGCAATTGATCGAGAATCCGCTTCCGGTTCCGAAAAAACATGTTCCCAAAGTGTTGGATTATAAATTGAATGATGATGTCTCCGATTTTGATTATCCTGTAGCGGATGATGATGATTTTGACCATTAAAATTGTGTGATGAAAAGCAGAAAAACGGACACACTAAAGGCGATACTTTAAAAAAGGTATCGTCTTTTTTATTTTTAAGAAAGGCCGGTAAAAGTATGAGTGATATGAAAAGTGAAAAAGAAAAAGCGGAAGCGGAAGAACACAGAGATGAACGGATCGAAAAAACCGGACAGATCACCCTGCAGGATCATGTGGGGGAACAGAAGATACATTTGCTTACGATCATCGGAGAAGTGGAAGGGCATGAGAATCTTGCAGGGAATTCCAAGACGACGAAATATGAACACATTCTTCCTCAGCTTGCGGCAATCGAAGACAGTGAAGAAATCGGCGGTGTGCTGGTGCTGTTAAATACTATGGGTGGAGATGTGGAAGCGGGACTTGCCATTGCTGAAATGCTGGCGTCGTTGAGTAAACCTACAGTATCTCTGGTCCTGGGAGGCAGCCATTCCATAGGCGTTCCCATAGCAGTCAGCTGTAAATATTCTTTTATTGTCCCAACGGGAACTATGGTGATACATCCGGTACGGACGAACGGTATGGTGATCGGTGTTCCACAGACTTTTGAATATTTTAAGCTGATCCAGGACAGAATTACGGGATTTGTGTGTCAACATTGCAGGATCAGCCGGCAGAAGCTGGAAGATCTCATGATGGAGACCGGATTCCTGACGAAAGATGTCGGCAGTATCCTGGTAGGAGAAGATGCTGTGAAACACGGTATCCTTGATGAAGTGGGCGGGATTGACCGCGCAATCCGAAAGCTTCGGGAGATGATGGACAGCAATATAAAAAAGGATGACAAGGCAGTGGAAAAATGATATACTTCTAATTATGACTATTAGGCTAACGTAAAAGAAAAGCATCGTAGATGCGATTTTACTAATGCGGTTCTGAATAGTTATATTCGTATTAACATTAAAGTTAGGGGTATGATGACATGGCATCTTCATCAGGCAAAAGAACATCATCTTCCGGCAGGACAAGAAAAAGTACGACGAGCAGCCGCAACAGGCAGGCGCAGAGATCTGCACAGGACAGTGAACTTTTTCACGAGATTGGTCTGATCGTCCTGTTTGTTGCGATGTTGATATTATTTTGTTGCAATTTTGGTATTATCGGTCCGGTTGGCAATGCAATCAGTGGGGTCTTATTTGGCATTTTCGGATTCACTGCGTATATAGCGCCTATTGTAATATTTCTGGCGGTGGCTTTCTGGTTCGCCAATGAGGGGAACCCTACCGCAGTCCGAAAAGTGATCGCCGGTGCCGTATTGTTTTTAATGATCGGTGTAGTATGTGATCTGATCACGAAGACTGCCGGCTCTATGGAACAGTACGATATCAAAATGTTATATACGAACTGCAGCACAGGTAAAAAGGGCGGCGGTATTTTCGCAGGCAGTATCTGTTATCTGTTGTTACATTATCTGGAGACCGTAGGAACAGTGCTGGTAGTGCTTTTGTGTTCATTGATCAGTCTGATCCTGGTAACGGAGCGATCCTTCTTAAACAGTATGCGTAACGGCGGCGACAGGATCCGTGAAATGTCCAGAGAAGACGCGGCGCGTAGACGAGAGAATGCCGAAATCCGCAGGCAGGAACAGGAAGAGCGTACTTCCCAAAGAGAGGAAGCACGCCGTATCCGCGAAGAGGAGCGCCGGATCCGTGAAGAAGAGCGAAGACTTCGCGCTGAGGAGAAAGAGAACGAACAGATCCTGAATGCTGTCCCCCGCAGAGAGAAAAAGGTGACAGGAGTTATGATGGATACCTCCTTGAAAAAGCAGGATACACAGCCTGCCGGTAGACGGGATGATATCCATGAGATCGTATACGAAGAGGATGCACAGGAAGCTCCTGAAGTGGAAGAGACCCGGGTGACTTCCAGTGATTTTGATAAAATCAATGTGACGGATATGCATCAGGTGACGATGCAGGAAGCGTCAGACGATGTTTCTTACGAAGATATTCCGGTGGAGGAAGTAAGCAGTGCAGCTACGTTTAAAAAGCCTTTTGAACGCAGAGAGTCCTGGCAGGAGGAAGCGGCGCTTCTGACGCCCCAGGCGGAAGCTATCCGGATCCATAAAGAAGACATTCCGGAGCATGAGGAGACACCTGCAGAACCGGCTGAGAACCCTGTACGCCCGAAGATCACGGCACCGGAGCCTCCTAAGGGGAATTCCCTGGCGGAAGACCAGATACATAAGGATATTGCAAAGGCAGCCAAACAGCCCGCGGCAGAATACCGGATCCCTCCTTTGAGTCTGTTACAGAAGGGAAAGGCGTCTACGGGAGATTCTTCCAGAGAATTAAAAGAGACTGCCATGCGCTTGCAACAGACACTGAATACTTTCGGTGTGAAGGTAACGATCACCGATATCAGTCAGGGCCCTAGTGTTACCCGGTATGAATTACAACCGGAGCAGGGGGTAAAGGTATCTAAGATCGTAGGTCTGGCAGACGATATCAAATTGAATCTGGCAGCCACGGATATACGTATCGAGGCACCAATCCCAGGCAAGGCTGCCATCGGTATCGAAGTCCCGAACAAAGAAAATATGACTGTGGCACTCCGTGATCTTTTAGAAAGTAACGAATTCCGGGAATTTAATTCCAACATAGCTTTTGCCGTAGGTAAGGATATTGCTGGCAAGACGGTAGTAGCGGATATTGCCAAGATGCCCCATATGCTGATCGCCGGAGCTACCGGTTCCGGTAAATCCGTATGTATTAATACTCTGATCATGAGTATTTTGTACAAGGCACATCCGGATGATGTAAAACTGATCATGGTAGACCCTAAGGTTGTAGAACTGAGTGTGTATAACGGCATTCCTCATCTGCTGATCCCTGTAGTGACAGATCCCAAGAAGGCATCTGCTGCATTGCATTGGGGTGTCAGTGAGATGGAGGACCGTTACCGGAAGTTCGCGGATTATAATGTCCGTGATCTGAAGGGCTATAATAAAAAGATAGAGACCATGCCTGTTTGCGATGGAGAGGAACGGCCTAAGAAGATGCCGCAGATTGTTATTATCGTGGACGAACTTGCGGATCTGATGATGGTATGTCCCGGCGAGGTAGAAGAATCCATCTGTCGTCTGGCACAGCTTGCCAGAGCGGCAGGGATCCATCTGATCATTGCTACCCAGCGACCCAGCGTGGATGTCATCACCGGTCTGATAAAGGCGAACATGCCCAGCCGTGTGGCGTTCTCCGTATCCAGTGGCGTGGATTCCCGTACAATCCTGGATATGAACGGAGCCGAAAAACTTTTGGGAAAAGGAGATATGCTGTTCTACCCTCAGGGCTATTCGAAGCCGGCCCGTGTACAGGGAGCTTTCGTATCGGATAAGGAAGTATCCGATGTGGTGGATTATCTGAAAAATCAGACCCTTGGCAATGTCTATAACAGCTATGCCGAGGATATAGAAGAAAAGATTAAAAATATCGGCTCATCGGGAGGCTCTTCCGGAAGCGGATCCGGCGGTGGCAACGACAGAGACGAATATTTTGAGGAAGCCGCGCGTTTTATTATAGACAAGGATAAGGCATCCATCGGAATGCTGCAGCGTGTGCTTAAGATCGGCTTTAACCGTGCCGCCAGGATCATGGATCAATTGTGTGAGTACGGCGTGGTCGGCGAAGAAGAAGGCACAAAGCCCAGAAAGGTACTTATGAGTATGGAACAGTTTGAACAGTTGTTAGAGGAAATCTGACATGGAGAACTGTCTGAATAAACGGAGGGAAAATATGAAAACAGATATTGAAATCGCACAGGAAGCGGTCATGGAACCGATCACGAACGTTGCGGCAGGTATTGGCATCGATGCAGATGACCTGGAGCTTTACGGCAAGTACAAAGCAAAACTTTCTGAGGAATTTCTGGAAAAAATACAAGCTCGTCCCAATGGAAAATTGATTCTGGTAACAGCAATCAACCCGACACCCGCCGGAGAGGGCAAGACGACCACCACGGTAGGATTGGGAGAAGCTTTCGGACGAATGGGGAAAAAAGCAGTGATCGCTCTCAGAGAGCCATCTCTTGGTCCCTGTTTCGGTATCAAAGGCGGTGCAGCCGGCGGTGGATATGCTCAGGTAGTACCTATGGAGGAACTGAATCTTCATTTTACCGGAGATTTTCATGCAATTACTTCTGCAAACAATCTGCTGGCAGCACTTTTGGACAACCATATCCAGCAGGGCAATGAACTTGGCATTGATACCAGACAGATTGTCTGGAAACGCTGTGAAGACATGAATGATCGTGTCCTGCGTAATATCGTAGTGGGGCTGGGCAATAAGACAGACGGCTATGTCAGAGAGGATCATTTTGTCATCACTGTGGCCAGTGAAATTATGGCAATTCTGTGCCTGGCTGACGATATGAAGGATCTGAAGGATCGTCTGTCCCGTATCGTGGTGGCCTATAACTATCAGGGAGAACCGGTAACGGCAGGTCAGCTGAAGGCAGTAGGCGCTATGGCAGCTTTGTTAAAGGATGCTATAAAACCGAATCTGATCCAGACACTGGAGCATACCCCTGCGCTGGTACACGGCGGACCGTTTGCCAATATTGCACATGGATGTAATTCTGTCAGAGCGACCAAAGCTGCTATGAAGATGGCGGATTATTGTATTACGGAAGCTGGTTTCGGCGCCGATCTGGGTGCGGAGAAGTTCTTTGATATCAAGTGCCGTAAAGCCGGACTTACCCCTGATGCGGTTGTACTGGTAGCAACGATTCGCGCATTGAAATACAATGGCGGTGTAGCAAAAGCGGATCTGGGTGCAGAGAATCTGGATGCTCTGAAAAAGGGTATTGTCAACCTGGAGAAACATATTGAGAATCTGCAGAAATATGGTGTACCCGTAGTTGTGACCCTGAATTCCTTCATCACGGACAGTGCGGCAGAGACTGCTTATGTCAGAGATTTCTGTGAAGCAAGAGGTTGTGAGTTTGCACTCTCGGAAGTATGGGAGAAGGGTGGCGAAGGCGGAATCGCTCTGGCTGAAAAAGTATTAAAGGCAATGGAAGAGAAAGAGAATGATTTCCATGTCCTCTATGAGGATGAAATGCCTCTTGCGGATAAGATCACAAAAATCGCGAAGGAAATCTACGGTGCATCCGGCGTAAACTTTGCGCCTGCTGCTGTAAAGCAGTTAAAACGACTGACGGAGCTGGGCTTCGGTAATCTGCCGGTATGTATGGCGAAGAATCAATATTCCCTGTCGGATGATCCCACACTGTTAGGAAGACCATCCGGATTTGAATTAAACGTAAGAGAGGCTTATGTATCTGCCGGCGCCGGTTTTGTCGTAGTACTCACCGGTGCGGTCATGACCATGCCGGGACTGCCCAAGGCACCTGCTGCCTACAATATTGATGTGGATAACAATGGGAAGATCACAGGATTATTCTAGTAAGGAGGACTGGTGTCCCATGGCACAGTTGATAGATGGAAAAGCTATTTCCGCACAGATCAAAGAGGAAGTAAAAGAAAAAGTTGCAGCTTTAAAAGAGCAGGGGTGTGAAGTGACTCTGGCTGTGATTCAGGTAGGAGCCGATCCGGCTTCTTCCGTATATGTTCGAAATAAGAAAAAAGCATGTGAATACGTGGGTGTTCGTTCTCTGGCGTATGAACTTCCGGAGGAGACCACAGAAGAAAAGCTTCTGGAGCTGATCCGAGAAATGAATGACAGAACGGATGTGAACGGCATTCTGGTGCAACTGCCGTTACCCAAACACATTGATGAGGAAAAGGTACTGGATGCCATTTCTCCTTTAAAGGATGTGGACGGATTCCATCCGCAGAATGTCGGTGCGCTCTGTATCGGCAAACCGGGATTTGTATCCTGTACACCTGCCGGTGTGATCCAGCTCCTTAAGAGATCCGGCATTGAGATTGCCGGTAAGGAATGTGTTGTTGTTGGCAGAAGCAACATTGTAGGCAAACCGATGGCACTTTTATTGTTGCGTGAGAACGGTACGGTTACCGTTGCTCACAGTCGCACAAAGGATCTGAAAGAAGTGACAAAGAGGGCGGATATTCTGGTAGTTGCCGTAGGCAGACCGAAAATGATCACCGCTGATTATGTCAAAGAGGGTGCCGTTGTGATCGATGTCGGCATTCACCGGAACGAACAGAATAAATTATGCGGCGATGTGGATTTCGACAGTGTGGAGCCTGTATGCAGCGCAATCACCCCGGTTCCCGGTGGCGTAGGACCCATGACCATAGCCATGCTGATGAATAATTGTCTGGAATCCGTTTCTTTGCAGGCAATAAGAGGATAATCGTATGAAGTGTCCGAATTGCGGGGCAGAGATGGAGGAAGGAAAGCTTTACTGTGAGCATTGCGGTGAAGATATCCATATAGTCCCTGATTTTGAGCCGGAAGTAGAATACAATATGGAACAGACGCTGAGTGACATTGCGAAGGAAATGGAGCCGGAACCTGCGGAGGAGGGAGAACCTGTAAATCCCGAATCACAGGATTGGGATGAATTCCCGGAAAGCCATGTTTCACAGCACCCATTCCGATGGAAATTTATAGTCCTTGTGCTGGTTCTGCTGGTGGTTGCTGTGGTATGTACCGGTTTTGGGATTTCTTATTCCCATTATCATTCCGCAGACTATCAGGCAAAATGCGCCAAAGATTATGTTTCATTAGAGGAATATGATCAGGCGGTCGCCTGTTATGAAAGAGCACTGGAACTGGAACCCGAAAACATTACTTTTAAATTTGAACTGGCAGATATTTACTTCCGGAAAAACAATAAGATAGAGTACGAATATTTACTCAGGGAAATCGTGGCAGATCCCGAGGCTAATTCCGAACAGCTAGAGACTGCTTACGGAAAACTGATTGCCATATATGCGGCCAGAGAAGATTATAAAACCATAAATGATCTTCTGCAAAGCTGCGGTAATGTAAACATTATGAGTAAGTACCAGAGTTATATGGCCATGGAACCGGAATTCAATCTTCAGGAGGGATATTATACCAGTATTCAGCCGCTGAAATTGACTACTTTCGGAAGCGGGAAAATTTATTATACCATGGACGGAAGCAAACCCGGAGAGAACAGTTCCCTGTATACCGCACCTATTTTGCTGGAAAATGGGGATTATTGTATTAAAGCAATATACATCAATGAGAACGGAATTGAAAGTCCGGTGGTGACCAAAAATTATCATATTGAGATTGATGAATTGAGCGCACCGGAGGTCACGACTGTCAGCGGTGACTATGAGTTCCCGATCAACATTGAAGTGACAGATGGAAATGATGTCTATTATACGACGGACGGTTCCGATCCTACGCAGAATTCTGCCGTATATTCCGGATCGATTCCCATGCCTTTGGGAAAATCGACTTTTCGTTTCATACGGATCGCAGAAGGAAGAAAAAGCGATATCGTTGAAAAAAGTTATAATCTGGTTATGAATACAGACTTCATGCCGGAAGATGCCGTTAAAAAAGTTGTGAACCATGCAATACAGAGTGGTAAAATATCAGAGGAGTCCGGCAGCTTTGATGAGTCCGGAGCAGCATATCTGTATCAATATCAGTATGTGACCAACATAAATAAAATAGATGATTTTTATGTCATCGCAGAAATCTACAGAGGTGAAGACGGAACCGACACAAAGACAGGAAATCTGTTTGCCGTAAATGCCTATAATCAGGAACTGTATAAACTGCAGGTGGACGAAAGTGGTCGCCGTTATACTCTGGTGGCTGTTTCAGATATATAAAATCCTATATAAATCCTAACAGAAGGGACGGAAAAGAGAAATGTATAAGATCGTAAAAAAACAGGAGCTGACAACCAACATCTATCTGATGGAGGTAGAGGCAAAAAGAGTGGCGAAGACCTGTGAACCCGGTCAGTTTGTCATCGTAAGAATGGACAGTGAAGGAGAGAGAATCCCTCTGACTATCTGTGATTACAACAGAGAAAAAGGAACCATCACAATTGTGTTCCAGACGGTAGGCGCGGGAACCAAAATGATGGCACAGTTAGAAGAAGGGGAATATTTCCATGATTTTGTAGGCCCTTTAGGACGTCCTTCCGAACTTGTGGAGCAGCCTCTGGAAGAAGTAAAATCCAAAAAGATCCTCTTCGTTGCAGGTGGTGTAGGAACAGCACCGGTATATCCCCAGGTGAAATGGCTGCATGAGCATGGAATCGCTGCAGATGTTATCGTAGGAAGCAAGACCAAGGATCTTCTGATCCTGGAAAAGGAAATGGAATCTGTAGCCGGAAATCTTTATGTGACCACGGATGACGGTTCCTACGGAAGAAGTGGTATGGTAACCCAGACGATAAAAGATCTGGTAGCAGAAGGCAAAAAATACGATCTGTGTATTGCTATTGGCCCCATGATCATGATGAAGTTTGTATGTTTATTAACCAAAGAACTGGAGATTCCGACCGTTGTCAGCCTGAACCCCATTATGGTAGATGGAACGGGAATGTGTGGTGCCTGTCGTGTAACGGTCGGTGGCAAGGTGAAATTTGCCTGCGTGGACGGCCCCGAGTTTGACGGACATGAAGTGAACTTCGACGAGGCAATGAGACGTCAGCAGATCTACAAGACCGCAGAGGGACGTGCAATGCTGGCCCTGGAAGAGGGCGAGACCCATCACGGCGGCTGTGGCAACTGCCAGTAAGCTTTTAGACGGAAAGTCTGAACACGATAAAACAGAAAGGCATGGTTAAATAAAATGGATGTATTAAAGAGAATTCCTGTCAGAGAACAGGATGCAAAGGAACGTGCTACCAACTTCAAGGAGGTATGTCTCGGATATAATAAAGAGGAAGCAATGGAAGAGGCTTCCCGCTGCATTAACTGTAAAAACGCACAGTGCGTAAAAGGCTGTCCCGTAGCCATCCAGATCCCTCAGTTCATTGAACAGGTGAAGAACGGCAATATCGAAGAGGCTTATCGTATCATCAGCGAATCCAGCGCACTTCCCGCTGTCTGCGGTCGTGTATGCCCGCAGGAGAGCCAGTGTGAAGGAAAATGTATCCGCGGTTTCAAGGGGGATCCCATCTCCATCGGTAAACTGGAGCGTTTTGTTGCAGACTGGGCAAGAGAAAACGGTATCAAACCCACACCGGCAGCACAGAAGAACGGCAAAAAGGTAGCTGTCATCGGTTCCGGCCCCGCGGGTCTGACCTGTGCCGGAGATCTGGCAAAAATGGGTTATGATGTCACCATCTTTGAGGCACTGCATGAGGCAGGCGGTGTACTGGTATACGGTATCCCTGAGTTCCGTCTTCCCAAGAGCGGCGTTGTGGCAAAAGAGATCGAGAATGTTAAATCTCTCGGTGTTCATATTGAAACCAACGTAGTGGTAGGTAAATCCGTGACCATCGATCAGCTGATGGATGAAGAGGGTTTCCATGCCGTATTTATCGGTTCCGGTGCAGGACTTCCGAAGTTCATGGGTATCCCCGGTGAGAATGCCAACGGTGTATTCTCTGCCAATGAGTATCTGACCAGAAGCAATCTGATGAAGGCGTTTGATCCCGATTCCAGAACACCTATCATGCACGGTAAAAAGGTAGCTGTGGTAGGCGGCGGTAACGTGGCTATGGATGCTGCAAGAACCGCACTTCGTCTGGGCGCTGAGGTACATATCGTATACCGCAGAAGTGAAGAGGAGCTTCCTGCCAGAGTGGAAGAAGTACATCATGCAAAAGAGGAAGGCATCATTTTTGATCTGCTGACCAATCCTATAGAAATCCTGTCCGACGATAAGGGATGGGTGACCGGCATGAAGTGCATCCGTATGGAACTGGGCGAGCCCGACGAGAGCGGCAGACGTCGTCCCGTGGAAGTACCCGGATCCGAATTCGTGATGGAGTTAGATACCGTGATCATGTCTCTTGGTACCTCCCCGAATCCTCTGATCTCTTCTACCACCAAGGGACTGGATACCAATAAGTGGAAGTGCATTATTGCGGATGAAAATAACGGCAAGACCACCAAGGAAGGTGTCTATGCCGGAGGAGATGCGGTAACCGGAGCAGCTACCGTAATTCTGGCAATGGGAGCAGGAAAGGCTGCTGCCAAGGGTATTGATGAATATCTGAGTGCAAAATAAAGTGTTGCGAATATTAAGGATGGTGTTAGCATATGGCATGGTGTCCGAAATGTAAAAATGAATATCGGGAAGGAATCACCGTATGTCCCGATTGCGGAGAAGCACTGGTAAGTGAGGAAGAACTGACGGACTGGGTTTCCGTGCTGTTCGGTGAACAGGACGAGATGGAGAAGTTAAAAGACTTCCTTACATATAATGGAGTGGGAAAAAGTAAACTTGTCTATGATGAGACAGAGCAGGTTTATGAACTGTTTGTAGATGCCAAGGACGAAAAAAAGGCGAAGACCATCGCCAGAGTTTTCTTAGAGCAGCAGGAAAAGGAACGCAAGGAGAATGCCGCAGAGGAAGAAGCAGCGGTAGACGAATTCCTGATGCCGGACGGAGATGAAGCATCGGAAGAAAAGCCAAATTCTGTGGAACTATTGAAAGCTGCATCCACGCAGGGCGGGCTGACCTATATGAACAGTGGTGCCAAAGCAGAGGAAAACAGATCCTCTGCCTGGGTATTGTTAATTGTGGGTGTTTTGGGAATATTGGTGATGGCTCTTGGAATTACAGGAGTACTACCCTTTAACATCGGGAATCCGTACATGTTCTATGGGGTCATGAGTGCTGTATTTATCCTGTTCATTGTCATGGGCGTGGTGTCCATGCGTAATGCAAAGCTTTTTGAGAAAAAAGCAGAGTCAGAGAACTCTCTGGTAGATACCTTGCTTAAATGGAGTGAGGGAAACCTGACTGCAGGAAAAATCGACGCGCAGATCGAAAATGCCGCAGATACTCCTGAAGAAGCCTTGTATTACAAGAGGTTTGAGGTTATCCGCAGCCAGATGAACCATCAGTTCATGAATTTGGACCAGCAGATGCTGGAGAATCTTATCGACACGAAGATCTACGAACAGATTTTCCCGGATACTGACGGAGCAGAGGAAGAATGATCAAAATATCCATCGTATGTGTAGGGAAGATCAAGGAAAAATTTTTCCGCGATGCCATTGACGAATACAGCAAACGGCTGAGTCGTTACACGAAGTTGAACATTATCGAAGTGGCGGATGAGATGACACCGGATGGGGCAAGCGCCGTTTGGGAAGATCAGATCCGTGAAAAAGAGGGAGCCCGCATTCTTGCAAAGCTGCCCCAGGATGCTCTGATCGTGACACTGGAGATCGCCGGAAAAAATTATTCTTCCGAAGAATTTGCAGCATGGATCGAGGACTGCAGTGTCCGTGGAAAAAGCCACATCTGCTTTGTCATCGGTGGCTCCTTAGGACTGCACAATAACGTCTGCAAAAGGGCGGATCTGGCACTCAGCTTTTCCAAAATGACATTCCCGCACCAGCTGATGCGTGTGATCCTGTGCGAACAGATCTATCGGGCGTTCCGGATCATTCAGCACGAGCCTTACCATAAGTAAAAGTTTTGTAACTATTTTAAACAAGAGTGACGAAAATATGACAAAAAAACAACGTGCATTAGAAATCATAGAACGTCTGAAAAAAGAATACCCGGATGCCGGATGCACTCTGGATTACGATCAGGCATGGAAGCTGCTTGTCAGCGTCCGCCTGGCGGCCCAGTGTACCGATGCCCGGGTAAATATCGTGGTGGAGAAGCTTTACGAGAAATTCCCGGATGTGGATGCCCTGGCGGATGCACCGGTGGAAGAGATCGAGGCAATCGTAAAACCCTGTGGCTTAGGTCACAGCAAGGCGAGAGATATCAGCGCCTGCATGAAGATCCTTAGGGATAAATATCAGGGGAAAGTGCCGGATGACTTTGACGAACTGTTATCTCTGCCGGGTGTTGGAAGAAAAAGTGCGAATCTGGTCATGGGAGATGTCTTCGGTAAGCCCGCCATCGTGACGGACACTCACTGTATCCGCCTGGTGAACCGCATGGGACTGGTGGACGGTATCAAGGAGCCTGCCAAGGTGGAAAAGGAGCTTTGGAAGATCATTCCGCCGGAGGAAGGCAGCGATTTCTGCCACAGACTGGTATATCACGGAAGAGAGGTATGTACTGCCAGAACCCATCCTTATTGCGAAAAATGCTGTATCAGTGATATCTGTAAAAAAGTCGGTGTATAAGAGCTGGTGGTAATGTTGCCGCAGACAGGAGGAAGCCTATGAGAATGTATGATATTATCATGAAAAAGAGAAACGGCGGAGCGTTATCCAAAGAAGAGATTCGCTTTTTTATTGAAGGCTACACGAAGGGAGAGATACCGGATTATCAGGTGTCTGCTCTGATGATGGCAATTTATTTTCAGAAGATGACAGAGAGGGAGACTTACGAACTGACCATGGCCATGGCACACAGCGGGGAGATGCTGGATCTGTCATCCATCCATGGTCGCAAGGTAGACAAACACAGCACCGGAGGTGTGGGAGATAAGACTTCTCTGGCATTGACACCCATGGTGGCGGCCTGCGGAATTCCCGTAGCCAAAATGAGCGGTCGGGGTCTGGGACACACCGGCGGAACCATTGATAAGCTGGAAAGCTTCCCCGGATTTTCTACTTCACTGACTACGGAACAGTTTATTGAAAATGTGAACAAAATCGGTATTGCCATTATGGGACAGACCGCAGATCTGGCACCGGCGGATAAAAAGCTGTACGCCCTGCGGGATGTGACCGCTACGGTAGACAATATGTCGCTGATCGCCAGCTCCATTATGAGTAAGAAACTGGCAGCCGGTGCAGATGCCATTGTACTGGATGTGAAGACCGGAAGCGGTGCTTTTATGAAGAGCAGGGAGGATGCTTTTGCCCTGGCGGAAGAAATGGTTAAGATCGGCAAAAATGCAGGCCGCAGGACCATTGCCGTAATTTCGGATATGGATCAGCCTTTAGGAATGGCAGTGGGAAATGCCCTGGAGGTAAAAGAAGCAATCGCAACATTGCGGGGCGAAGGTCCGAAAGATTTTACCGAGCTTTGCATGGTGCTTGGAAGCCAGATGCTGATGGCCGGCGGAAAGGCATTGAGTGTAGAACAGGCAAGAGAGGCACTTACAAAAGTCATTGAAGATGGCAGTGCCTTACGGAAACTGTCCGAGTTCGTGGAAGCACAGGGTGGTGATCCGAAAGCGGTAACAGATCCTTCCTTACTCCCGAAGGCATCCATGGTAGTGCCGGTCTGTGCGGACAGGGATGGTTTTGTGGGACGGATCGCCTGTGAGGATGTCGGAATCTGTTCTCTGTTGTTGGGCGGCGGAAGAGAGACCAAGGAAAGCAAAATTGACTTGTCTGTAGGTATTCTTTTAGAAAAGAAAAAAGGGGATGCTGTAAAAAAAGGCGATGTGCTCGGATATCTGCATGCAAATGACGAACAGCGCCTGGAAGCGGCGAAAGATAAGTTCTTAAATGCCTATGCTATCACTGACAGCCGGCCGGAGACAGAGCCACTGATCAAAGGGATCCTGCAATAACATATTCTGCGGATTCCGTTCATATAGTTTTATATGAAAAAGAGAACACAGCCGTACCAAAAGGAAAAATGGATCAATTCTTTGCAGCTTCCGAAAGATGTCTGTATGGGAGCACTGAGGGTTACGCTCACCGGCAATTCGGAAGTCTGGATTGAAAATTATCGTGGTATCCTGGAGTACACCGGAGAGCGGATCCTGTTACAAGCCAGGACCTGCCAGGTATGTCTGGAAGGAAGCAGACTTTCCATCGACTATTATACCAATGAAGACATGAAAATCAGTGGTAACATTGTATCGCTGACTTATATATAACAATGGGGGAACGATGGAAGATGACAGAATGGCTGAAACGGCTTCGGGGATATGTGAAAATTCGAGTGTGGGGATTTGCACCACAGCGTTTTATCAATTTATGCAGTAATAAGGGAATATTGTTATGGAATATTGAAAAGCAGGATGATGTATATATCATGTGTGTCAGCCTGGAGTCTTTTTACCGGCTTCGTCCCATTGCCAGAAAAACAAAAGTAAGGGTAGTCATATCAGAAAGATATGGACTACCTTTTTTTCTGCCGCATCTGCAACGGAGAAAAGCATTCCTGGCTGGACTGGTGCTGACGGTCATGTTTTGGATCGTTTCTTCCATGTTTGTATGGGATATCCAAATATCCGGCAATTGTGTCATCACGGATGACATGATATTTCAATTCCTGGAACAGGAAGGAATACAGATGGGAATGCGAAAAAGTAAGCTGGATATCGGAGAACTGGAAAAGCAGATCCGCAGGCAGTTTCCACAGGTCATATGGACTTCCGGAAGGCTGATGGGCACCAGACTACTGCTGGAATTAAAGGAAAATGATGCACCGATTCCGGAAGATACGCAGGGTGCGGATGCTATCATTGGCCGGGATCTTGTGGCAGAGTATGACGGTGTCATCACCGATATGATCGTGCGAAGCGGCATTCCCCAAGTGACAATTGGCAGTCAGGTGGCCAAGGGAGATCTGTTGGTGGATGGAAAGGTGCCTATCTATGCCGAAGACGGTACGATACGGGAATATCGTATGGTCACTGCTGACGCGGATATCCGGATGGAGCATTCTGGTCACTTTCGAATTTTTTTACCGGCGGATTATATTTTAAAAAAATATACCGGCAGGGAAAAAACAGGATATTTTATGCGTCTGGGTGACAGAGAATGGAAACAGGATCGAAAGGTTTCGTTTCTGCAATATGACAGTATTCTGAATACCCATAGTATGAAAATATTAAAAATGTTTGGAATCAACGGTACATTTGGCAAAATTACATACAGAGAGTATCAAAAAACAGAGTATCTCCATGATGACAGTGAGGCAAAGGAAATACTGCAGGAAAAAATATCGGATTTTCTTGAAAGTTTAGGTGAAAAAGGGGTACAAATAATCTCGAAAGATGTTAAAATAGAAACAAAGTGTAATGGCTGGGTGGCGCATGGGGAACTCGTGGTGCAGGAAAAAGTCGGAACACAGGTGGATACTACGCAGAAAGAGGATTAAGACATTCATGAGCGTGACAACAATCAATCTGGAAATGGATACAGAGCAGATGCGGAAGATCTTCGGGATGCAGGATGCTTATATAAAAAAGCTGGAGCAGGATTTTCAGGTAACGATCGTAGATCGTAATGGGAGTATTATCATTACCGGAGAAGAGGAAAATGCCGGAAAGGCTTCCCGGGTATTAAGGCAATTGACGGCACTGTCGGATCGCGGAAATGACATAGAAGAGCAGAGCGTGGATTATGCCATTGAGATGGGCAAGGAGGATCAGGAAGACAGACTCATGGAAATGGATGCCGACTGTATCTGTCATACGATCAACGGTAAACCCATCAAACCCAAGACACTGGGACAGAAAGCCTATGTGGATGCGATCCGCAAGAATATGATCGTGTTCGGACTGGGACCTGCAGGTACCGGTAAGACTTATTTGGCCATGGCTATGGCCATCACTGCATTTAAAAATAACGAAGTCAGCCGGATCATACTGACCAGACCGGCGATTGAAGCCGGGGAGAAGCTGGGATTTTTACCGGGTGATCTGCAGAGTAAAGTAGATCCGTACCTGCGGCCTTTGTATGATGCCCTGTATCAGATCATGGGAGCTGAAAGTTTTGCCAAAAATATGGAAAAAGGACTGATTGAAGTGGCACCTCTTGCATATATGAGAGGACGAACCCTGGATAATGCCTATATTATTTTGGATGAAGCGCAAAATACCACTCCGGCTCAGATGAAAATGTTCCTGACACGAATCGGTTTCGGTTCCAAAGTAATCGTAACCGGGGATTCTTCCCAAAAGGACCTTCCGGTGGGAGCAAAATCTGGTCTGGATGTTGCTGCCAGGGTATTGAAAAATATTGATGATATCGCGTTCTGCAACCTGACGAACAAAGATGTGGTAAGACATCCGCTGGTGCAGAAGATTGTAAAGGCGTATGATGATTATGAAGCACGAACGAAACGAAGATAAAAACGGCTTCCTGCTTTTTTTACTGCCGGAGATTTTTACCGTGATCGCGGGAAGCACGGCAGTATATGCTATGGGTATTTTCGGCAAACAGCTCTCCGTTGAAAATGCTCTGCGAAACGCAGTAATGACCGCAATGGGCCTGGCTGTAGCCGGTTTTTTTCTCAGAAGAGAACAATTGGATTCTCAACTGGATTATGACAACGATGAACACCTGATGCGTTTTTGGATAGCAGTATGGAGCTGTCTGCTACTTTCACTGGCTTGTACATTTCTTCCGGTAGGAGGCTGGCCCTTTTTACCTGTTTTTGTGGTATTATCTCTGCTCAGCAATCTGCCGGTCGGAATTCTTTTCTCCTCAGTGTTTCTTATGATTGCTTCATTTGAAGGTCAGACTCAGGGAATTTTCTTCCTGTATTTTATCAGCGGTATTTTTGCTGCCTGCCTTTTTCAGCATCTCGAGCAGGAATTTGCAATCGGTATACCTTTATTCTTGTCTTTGTTCTGCCTGTTTTTATGTGAGATGGCCAATATTGTGTTATTGACCAATGAGCATCTGAGCCTGGAGCAGTTTTTAGTGCCGGCAGCTAATCTGGTCGTCTCCGGAATCTTATTGCTTGGTATCCTGAAGTTTTTTTCCGGTGCAGTGGTATTCCGGGACAGAGTACGCTACCTGGACCTGAACGATACGGAGAATCAGATACTGGCGAAATATCGGCAGACGGATCGCACAGAGTATTTTCAGTGTATTCATACCGCATATTTCTGTGAACGGATCGCCTTAAAACTTGGATTGGACAAAGATGCTTTAAAATGTGCGGGGCTGTACCACAAAAAAGGCTGGGAGCTTATGAATCTTCAGGGCGAAAGCTTTCCGAAGGGCGCGAAGGAGATTTTGGAAGAGTATAAGGAAGATCAAAAATATCGACGGAAGGAAACAGTGGTTCTCTACTGTTCGGATGCCGTTGTCAGCGCCATTTTACTTTTATCGCAAAAGGAGCCGGATAAAAAACCGGACTATGATCAGGTGATCGATAAAATTTTCGAACGGATCCGGGTCAAAGGATTTGTGAATGAATGTGATCTGAGTCTGCGGGACTGGAACAGAATGCAGAAGATATTTAAGGAGGAAAAACTATATTATGACTTTTTACGTTGAAAATGAAACAGAGGAAACATTTGCGGAGGGTGAGGTTTCTTTTTCTGTGGAGGATACCGTGGAGAAGGTTGCAAACGCTGTGCTGGAAATGGAAGGCTGTCCTTATGAGGTCCAGCTGAATGTCCTGCTTACCGACAATGATGGGATTCATGCCTACAATAAGGAATATCGTAATATAGACAGAGAGACGGATGTCCTTTCTTTCCCCAATCTGGACTTTGCTGCCCCTGGTGATTTTGATATTCCGGAGGACAGAGAGGCTGATTACTTTGATCCGGATACCGGAGAACTGATTCTCGGAGATATTATTATTTCCGTGGACCGAGTCAGGGAACAGGCGGAAAGTTACGGTCACAGCAGAAAAAGGGAATTCGCATTCCTCGTGGCTCACAGCATGCTGCATCTGTGCGGATATGACCACATGGAGCCGGAAGAAGCAGAGGTAATGGAGGCAAAGCAGGAGCAGGTCCTCGCATCCCTTGGAATTACAAGAGATTAAAAAGGGCGTGGATACACGTATAGGTAACCGAAATGAATCAGGTAGAGATAAAAAGAAAACAGATACAGTTTTTTTCTTATTGTCTGGCAGGGATAAATGTCTGGGTGTTCGGAAAACAGCTTGGAAATAATGGCCTGGCTTATTTGGCGGCCGCTTTTTTGGTTTTTTTGTTTTTTTGGATACTTACCGGTAAAAATGTCCCTGATCGTCTTGGCCGGCTTCTTAGGAGCAGAAGTGCCAAAGGACAATATAAAAACGTATCCAAAATGCGAAGGAATATGATGATTTTCCAGATTGCTGCCGGGCTGGTCGGTGCGGTGCTCTGTGCGGCAATTGGATATTTTGTGCTGGAAAAAGCGTTTCGGATTCCCTACGGAAGTATGATCCTGTGGATTCTGTGTCCTGCGTTGATACTTAGATGTATGCAGTCGGTACTCCTGGGAATTTTTCAGAGTGAAGGATCGGAAATGCCTTCTGCGGTATCTGCTATCCTGCGACAGGTATTTTATTTTGGACTGGGCCTTTTGTTTTTGGGTATTTTTCGTACCTATGGGGAAAAAGTCAGTCTTCTCCTGAAAAAAGATGACTTTACTGCTATGTACGGTGCCATGGGTGTCGCATTGGGAATTGTAATCTCTGAGGTATTGGTTCTGATTTTTGTATTTGTGATTTATCAGGGAAGCGCATCCGGAAGAAGAGAGGCGGAAATAGGCATGAAGGGGACTGATACTTTTTTCAGTCAGGTCCGGGTTCTGCTTTTCAGTATGGGCGGTGATATCATCGGCGATTTACTTTTGTATCTGCCGTTATGGACAGGGCTCGTTTTATTTGAGAAAAATGCGTCGGATATTTATGCAGCTGCAGACAGCTATGGCGTGTTTATCGGAAGATATCTGGATATGATGCTTCTGGTTGTGGTTCTTTTATGCATGGGAATCCTACCGGGAGTAGCCAAAGCCGGCGCACATATCCGGAAAAAAGAAGAACGCTATGCCCAAAATGCAATACAGTCGGGAATCCAGGGTGTATTTCTACATGGAATGTTTTTCACCGTATGGCTTGCCGTTCTGGCGGTACCCCTGGCGCAGACAATCGATAACTCTGTCGGAATCCTGCTGGGAGAAATGTTCACCACAGGATCCTCCGTGGTCCTGTGGGCGCTCTTGCTCTTTTATTGCTCACAAATTTTAAAATTATCCGGAAAAAAACATTTGGTCCTGTTGGGATACGGTGTGATGGATCTCGTATTTGTCATAACGTCGACTGTTCTTTTCAAAATGGAAAATGCCGGGATTCTGAGCATCGTCCTCGGGAGTGTCATCGGAATGGCTGCCGGCGCTGTGTGTCTGTGTGTTATATTATCTCTGCAGAGGAAGACCCGGCCCGACGCACTCAGAGGACTGGCGATTCCGGCCGGCTGCTGTTGTGCCTGCGGTCTGCTGGCATTCGGTCTGGAAAAACTATTGTTCCCCCATGTGGGAGCAGTGATAACGGTGATTTCGGAACTGATCATTACGTTGTTGCTGTATTGGTTCCTTCTGCTATTGTTGCGTTGTCTGCGGGGACAGGATTTTCAATATATTCCCGGCGGCAGGCTGATGCGTATGCTGGGGAAAATGTTCCGGCTGTAAAATTTGCGTCAGATGTATATTATTCCAAAAATAACTGATACTGATACAAAGAATGAACATTGACACCACAGATGTGAGGCAGTATGAAACTTGTAAAACGTATCAGTTACTTTTTTGTAATTCCCATTTTCTTTTTGAGTCTTGGTATTTTTATCGGGGTGTGGGGAATCCGTTTTTTCTATCCGGGATCGTATCCCGGACGGTATTCCGAAGTCCCTGCGGATAGAGCAGACACTTCGGAGGTACCGGAAAGTGTTACGGTTACCGTGTCAGAAGAAACCTTATGTGCGGATACGGAATATGTATTGAAAGAGACGGACATTCTCAGAAATACCTCCGTAGAGACTTCCTGGCAGATTCCACATAAATATATTGGCATGACCAGGGAGATGTTTCTGGAAACGATGAATCTGTATGCGGAGCATCCTCCGCTGTCAGAGCTCGAAAGAGGTTTTGTGGGTTTAGAGGTATTATCCTTTTCCAGGGAAAAAGTTGTGGTTCGTATGGATTATCGCTATCTGCAGCCAAGCGATGGCTTTTATCTGGCAGTATGTGACAACGAAGTTGTGGTATACCTGGAGGATCGGTCTACCATATATATCAATACAGGGATTGCCCTGGACAGTCTTCCGGAGAAAATACAGATGCAGATTATGGACATGCTGTCCATTCCTGATGAGGAAACACTGTATGATTTTCTGGAGACATATTCTTCCTGAAGAAAGAAACAGGTGAAACAGAAATGAAAAAACATATTGGAATCATCGGCGGCGGTGCAGCAGGTATGATGGCGGCGGTCACAGCTGCCCGAAAAGGTACCAAAGTTACGATTTTGGAACGAAATGATCGAATCGGGAAAAAAATATTACAGACAGGAAACGGAAAATGCAATCTGGGCAACAAAAATCTCACGGTGGAATGTTACCATGGAGGAGATGCTGCATGGATAAAGCAGGCGCTGGAACGCTTCGGTACGGAAGACACCGTTTGCTTTTTTCAAAAAATAGGGCTTCTGATCAAGGAAAAAAACGGATATCTGTATCCGGTCAGTGAACAGGCAGCGTCGGTACTGGATGTGCTTCGCTACGAACTGCAGACGCTGGGAGTTGAAATCATCTATGGATGTAAAGTACAGAAAGTGGAACGAACACTATCCGGGAAACTTGTGGTAAACGATGGTGACAGAGAATGGCAATTCGATGCGGTGATCCTGACCTGCGGCGGAAAGGCTGCCCCCGGTACCGGCTCTGACGGAAGCGGATGGAAAATTGCCAAAAAAGCTGGTCATACCTGTATTGCTCCCGTACCGGCGCTGGTGCAGCTCCGGTGTCTGGAGACAGATCTTCTGAAGGGAATAGCCGGTGTTCGTGCTGACAGCAGAGTGCGTATTTTGTGTGACGGACGTGAAACAGATGTTGAGCGCGGAGAATTGCAGCTGACGGAATACGGCATCTCCGGAATTCCCATATTTCAGTTGAGCCGTGATGTGAATTATTTACTGAGGGACCGGAAAACTGTAATGGCCGAGATTGATTTTCTGCCGGATATGACGGAAGAATCCTATGAAAATATGAAGAAAACCCGCCGGATGCTGCAGGAAAAGCGGACGGCAGAAGAGTTTTTTACGGGAATCCTGAATAAAAAGCTGATGTCTGTATTTTTGAAAATTGCAGGCATAAAACCGACAACTCCGGCAGTGGAAATTCCGGAAGATAAAATAAACACTTTTTATGAACTGTGCAGATGTTTCCGGTTACATATTACGGAGAGCAATCCCTATGAGAATGCGCAGGTATCGGCCGGAGGAATTGCAGTAACGGAAGTGACGGAAGACATGGAATCAAAACTCTGCCCCGGGCTGTATTTCGCAGGAGAGATTCTGGATGTGGACGGAAGATGCGGCGGCTATAATCTGCAATGGGCCTGGAGCAGCGGGTTTATTGCGGGGTGTTCTGCTGCAATCAAGACAGAATAAGGAGTTATTATGATCAGATTAAACCAGTTGAAACTTCCGGTAAATCATACGGAGGAACAGCTTGTACATAAGACGGCACAAAGCCTGCGGATCCCTACAGAAGATATTCTGGAACTGGAGGTCGTAAGACAGTCTCTGGATGCGAGGAAGAAGCCGGAACTTTTTTACAGTTACAGTATCGATGTCATCGTGAAAAAAGAAGAGAAAGTATACAAGGATGCCTGTCGCAGACTCGGTAAGGCAAATGTTCTGCAAACGGAGAAAAGGAAATATCATTTCCCTGCAGGTGGCACACAGCCGCAAAAGCATCCAACGGTGATCGTCGGATGTGGACCGGCTGGATTATTCTGCGGATATTATCTCGCACTACACGGATATCGTCCCGTGATTTTAGAGCGGGGAGCGGATGTGGACACGAGACAGGCGGATGTGGAGCGGTTCTGGGAGACAGGGAAACTGCAGCCCGATTCCAACGTTCAGTTCGGAGAAGGGGGTGCCGGAACTTTTTCGGACGGTAAATTAAATACATTGGTTAAGGATAAATACGGCAGAAACACAGAAGTTCTCAGGACTTTTGTAAGGTACGGTGCGGATCCTGCTATTTTATATCAGGCAAAGCCCCATATCGGGACCGATGTACTGAGCCGGATCGTGAAAAGTATGCGGGAAGAGATCCTGCGTCTGGGAGGCGAAGTTCATTTTCACAGTCAGGTGACGGAAATATTGACTGAGGGTGATCATGTTACGGGAGTGAAAATAAACGCTGCCGAAGAACTCCCGTGTGAGCAGCTGGTTCTGGCTCCCGGACACAGCGCCAGAGATACTTTTTCCATGCTTTATGAAAATCAGTTCCCAATGTCGGCAAAACCTTTTGCCGTAGGATTTCGTGTGGAACATCCGCAGGCTTTGATCAACCGGAGTCAATACGGTGCGGAGCAGGTTAAGGGACTGGGTGCAGCTGCCTATAAGGTGACGGCGAAGACCGGTACCGGCAGAGGGGTATATTCTTTCTGCATGTGCCCCGGAGGATATGTGGTCAATGCGTCTTCAGAACCCGGAAGACTGGCTGTCAACGGCATGAGTTACAGTGGACGTGACGGTCAAAATGCCAACAGCGCCATTATTGTATCGGTGACGCCGGAGGATTATGGATCGGAGCATCCGTTAGCCGGAATCGAATTTCAACGGGTACTCGAGAAAAAGGCATATGATCTCTGTAATGGAAAACTTCCGGTACAGCACTATGGAGATTTCCGCAAAAAAGTGACGGGAGAAGATCTACCGGAAAAAGAAATAGATTCCGACGAATGGGACAGAATGGAACCACAGTGCAAAGGAGCTTATGAATGGGCTGATCTGACGGGGATCCTTCCGGAGGAATGCAATCATGCTTTTGTGGAAGGAATGGACAGTTTTGGCAGACAGATCCGGGGATTTGATTCTCCGCATGCGATTCTGACCGGAGTAGAAAGCCGCACCTCGTCACCGGTGAGAATTGATCGGGATGAGAAATTGCAATCCGCGATCCGCGGATGCTATCCCTGCGGAGAAGGGGCAGGGTATGCCGGCGGAATTACTTCGGCGGCGATGGACGGTATCCATGTGGCGGAGATGATTGCATCACAGTTTGCTCCATCACAGCGTTGACGTACAGAGAAAAATAGTATATCATTCAGATATTCGAAAGTTTTTATTTTATATTCAGAGAGGCAGCCACGTGAATAACATAAGGGAACAGATAAAAGATAAGAAGAAAATCGTCGTTAAGATCGGTTCCTCTTCTTTACAACATAGCGAAACAGGAGATCTGGATTATATCCGGCTGGAAAAGCTGGTGAGAGAACTCTGTGATATCAGCAACCAGGGGAAGGAAGTCGTACTGGTGACTTCCGGTGCCATTGCCGTGGGCAAAAAAGCAGTGAATCTGAAGACAATTGAGGGACAGACCCAGGCAGAGGCCATGGCTGTAAAACAGGCATGCTCGGCAATCGGTCAGGCCCGTCTGATGATGGCTTATCAGAAACTGTTTTCGGAATACAATCATGTAGCGGCACAGATTTTGATGACTAAAAATACCATTGTGGATAATCTGAATCGTTATAATGCTCATAACACCTTTACACAACTATTAAAAATGGGGGTGATCCCCATTGTGAATGAAAATGATACCGTAGCTACCTACGAGATCGAAATTGGTGATAACGATACGCTGTCCGCAATCGTGGCAGCCCTGATCGATGCGGACCTGTTGATCCTGCTGTCGGATATCGACGGACTCTATACCGATGATCCCAGACAGAATCAGGATGCAGAATTTATCGAACAAGTGGATGAACTTACGGATGAATTCATGAATATGGGCAAGGCTTCCACCGGCAGTAATGTAGGTACCGGCGGCATGAATACCAAGATGATCGCAGCTAAAATTGCCACCAGTTCCGACGTGGATATGATCATTGCCAACAGCAGAGACATCGGCGTGCTGCATCGGTTGTTAGAAGGAGAGAATGAAGGTACTCTGTTCGTAGCACACAGGGATGAAAGCTTTGATCTGCCGGAATTTGTACAGAATCTGCATAAAAATTGATCCGGCAAAAAGGAGAATACATTATGAATATGGATGAAAGAATAAAGCGCATCAATGAGCTTTATCATAAATCTCAGAATGAAGGACTGACCGACGAAGAAAAACTGGAACAGACCATTTTACGTCAGGAATATGTGGACAGTATCAAACGTAATATGAAAGCTCAGCTGGATAATATAGAGATTGAGAGACCGGACGGCACCATTGAGAAATTAAAGCCGGTTTATAAAAAGAAAAAATGATCAAAGAACAGAAAAAACAGATTCGAAGAAAAGCGCTTGCCTGCAGAAATGCGCTTACCGAACCGGAGAGGGAACGGGGAAAACTGCTGATCACGGAGCGGATTCTGGGACACCAGTGGTATTATCTGTCGGATACGATTTTAGGTTTTGTAAGCTACGGCAGTGAGATCTGTACGACGGAGATTCTCGAAAGTGCTCTGCAAGACGGAAAAAATGTCTACGTTCCCAAAGTGGAAGATGGAAAAATGGAGTTTTATCGGATGTTCTCTCTGTCAGAGTTGAAAAACGGTTACAAGAAAATCCCGGAACCGGCAGGGGATACGGACCGGTATGTGTTTGAACCGGAGCATGCAGACAAAACCTTACTTCTGATGCCGGGAAGCGCCTTTGACCCGCTGGGAAACCGTATGGGATACGGCGGTGGATTTTACGACAGATATCTTGCGGACAAAGAAAACTTAAGACTGCGGAGCATCGGTATCGGTTTCCGCTGCCAGCAGGTAGAACAGGTACCTGTGGAAGTGACAGATGTGAAGCCGTATCAGGTGATTCTGGTTTAAATTATAAATATCGGATAGAAAGTAGGGGATAGCTATGGCAGAGTTAACGGAATTGGGAAAAAATGCATGTGCTGCGAAATATATATTGCAGAAACTGACTACTGAAGAAAAAAATAAGGCACTGGACACTGCGGCAAACTATCTGTGTGACAGGCAGGCGGAGATTCTTGCTGCCAATGAGTCTGATCTGGAGAACGGCAGAAGAAACGGAATGAATCCCGGACTTTTGGATCGTTTAAAACTGACACCCGATCGGATTGCCCAGATTGCGGAGGGACTTCGCCAGATTTCCGAGCTTCCCGACTGTATCGGAGAGGTTATGGAACATTTCGAGCGCCCCAACGGATTAAAGATCGATAAGGTGCGGGTTCCGTTAGGTGTCATCGGCATTATCTATGAAGCGCGTCCCAATGTTACTGCGGATGCCTTCGGATTGTGCTTTAAAACCGGTAATGCTGTGATCTTAAAGGGCGGCAGTGATGCTATTCATTCCAATATTGCAATTGTAAGGGTATTGCAGGATGCCCTGGATGCCTGCAAAATGCCCCGGACAGCGGTACAACTGATTGAGGATACCGATCGGGCGGTTACCGCACAGTTCATGAAGATGAAAGAATATGTGGATGTACTGATTCCCAGAGGTGGTGCGGGACTGATCCGCAGCGTGGTGGAGAACAGTACGATCCCCGTGATCGAAACCGGCACCGGTAATTGTCATGTTTACGTAGATCGGGACGCAGATGTGGATATGGCAGTAAAAATTCTGATGAATGCTAAGACCCAGAGGATCGGCGTCTGCAATGCCTGTGAGTCGCTGGTGGTACATCGGGCGATCCGTGACAGGTTCCTTCCCAAAATGGCGGAGACCCTGAAAACCAAAAATGTGGAACTGCGGGGGGACGAAAGTACCCGTGAAATCCTGCCGGACTGTATTCCGGCAACGGAAGAAGATTACGGTACCGAGTATCTGGACTATATTTTATCTATTAAAACGGTTGACAGTGTGGACGAGGCGATCGCTCATATTAACCGATATAATACGAAGCATTCTGAATGTATCGTGACGGAAAATGTGCAGACGGCGGAAAAGTTCTTAAACGAAGTGGATGCTGCCTGTGTCTATGTCAATGCATCCACACGCTTTACGGATGGATTTGAATTTGGATTTGGTGCCGAGATCGGCATCAGCACACAGAAGCTGCACGCAAGAGGCCCCATGGGTCTGAAGGAGCTGACCTCCTATAAATACAAGATCCACGGAAACGGTCAGATCCGCGGATAATGACCTGTGTATTCTCCGGACCTTTTGTCCGGAAATAACTATAGAGTAGAGGAGAGAGATTATGAAAGAAGTAAACGGAAGTATTTGGCACACCATGAGCACTCAGAGAGTGACTCCCACAGATTTTGTCTGTGTTATTGAGATTTCCAAGGGTAGCAAGAACAAGTATGAACTGGACAAGGAGACCGGTCTTCTGATCCTGGACCGTATCCTGCATACATCCACCCATTATCCCGCAAACTATGGTTTCATTCCCAGAACCTACGGTGATGACGGTGACCCTCTGGATGTATTGTTACTGTGTTCCGAGCCGGTACAGCCTATGACTCTGGTAAGAGCGTATCCGATCGGTGTGATCTCCATGCTGGATAACGGCAAAAACGATGAGAAGATCATTGCAGTACCTTTCAATGATCCTAATTATAACTGCTATCATGATATTTCCGAGCTGCCCAGTCATGTGGTGGACGAGATGGAGCATTTCTTCACAGTATATAAAGCACTGGAGAACAAGACCACCGCAGTCAATGAAAAAGGCAACAGAGAAGAAGCCATCGAAGTCATTAAGAAATGTCTGGATAACTACATTGATACCTTTATCAAGAGCTGGTAAATAATGGACCATTGATTCTTGATAGTCACATAACACCATATTCCTGCGTTGCGGCGTAAGAATATGGTGTTTTTCATAGGAACTAATGAAAAAAATGTCAAAACCCACTAGATTTTTTTGGGGAAATATGAGAGAATGAACACGACCATTATGATATTATTTTATCAATAGTATTATAAGTACATATTGAAAGGAGATTTCACATGATTTATTCAAAAGAAGTTGAAGAAATGTGTCCCGTTGCACAGGGCGTACATCATGGTTGTGCTCCCATTCCCGAAGAGGCAAAATGGGTGCAGGCAAAAGAAGTTAAAGATATTTCCGGTCTGACTCACGGTGTGGGCTGGTGTGCACCTCAGCAGGGTGCATGTAAGCTTACCCTGAACGTTAAGGAAGGCATCATCCAGGAGGCTCTGGTTGAGACCGTTGGATGTTCCGGTATGACCCACTCCGCAGCTATGGCTGCTGAGATCCTGCCCGGTCTGACCGTTATGGAAGCTTTAAATACTGACCTTGTATGTGATGCAATCAATACCGCTATGAGAGAGCTGTTCTTACAGATCGTATACGGACGTACCCAGAGTGCATTCTCTGAGGAAGGTCTGCCTGTCGGTGCAGGTCTGGAAGACCTCGGTAAGGGCTTAAGAAGCCAGGTTGGTACTATGTACGGTACTCTGAAGAAGGGTCCCCGTTATCTGGAGATGGCAGAAGGTTATGTAACCGGTATCGCTCTGGACAAGGATGATCAGATCATCGGTTACCAGTTCGTTAACCTTGGCAAGATGACTGACTTCATCAAGAAGGGTGACGATGCTAACACTGCATGGGAAAAGGCTAAGGGCCAGTACGGTCGTGTAGATGATGCAGTTAAGATCATCGATCCCAGAAAACAATAAGATACAGGAGGACAGAAAAAATGGCTTTATTTGAATCATATGAAAGACGTATTGATAAGATCAACGCTGTACTGAACAGCTATGGTATCTCCTCTATCGAAGAAGCAGAGAAGATCACGAAAGATGCTGGTCTGGATGTATACGATCAGGTTAAGAAGATCCAGCCCATCTGTTTTGAAAATGCTTGCTGGGCTTACACTGTAGGCGCTGCAATCGCAATCAAGAAAGGCTGCAGAAAGGCATCTGAAGCAGCAGCAGCAATCGGTGAAGGCTTACAGTCATTCTGTATTCCCGGTTCCGTTGCGGATACCCGTAAGGTAGGTCTTGGTCATGGTAACCTGGGCAAGATGTTACTGGAAGAGGATACCGACTGCTTCTGTTTCCTGGCTGGACATGAGTCCTTCGCAGCAGCAGAAGGTGCGATCGGTATCGCAGAGAAGGCTAACAAAGTTCGTCAGAAGCCTTTACGTGTTATCCTGAACGGTCTTGGTAAGGATGCTGCAAAGATCATTTCCCGTATCAACGGATTTACTTTTGTAGAGACCTCTTATGATCCTTACACCAATACCGTTACCGAGGTAGAGAGAATTGCTTACTCTGAGGGACTTCGTGCTAAGGTTAACTGCTACGGCGCTAACAGCGTTCCCGAAGGTGTAGCTATCATGTGGAAGGAGAACGTAGACGTATCCATCACCGGTAACTCTACCAATCCTACCAGATTCCAGCATCCCGTAGCCGGTACTTACAAGAAGGAGAGACTGGAAGCAGGCAAGAAGTACTTCTCCGTTGCATCCGGCGGCGGTACCGGACGTACTCTGCATCCCGATAACATGGCTGCAGGTCCCGCTTCTTATGGTTTCACCGATACTCTGGGTCGTATGCACTCTGATGCGCAGTTCGCTGGTTCTTCCTCTGTACCTGCACATGTTGAGATGATGGGTCTGATCGGTATGGGTAACAACCCTATGGTAGGTGCTACCGTAGCTGTTGCAGTATCCATCGAGGAAGCTGCTAAGGCTGGCAAGTTCTAATAAACCTGATTTTCAGAATTCTGAGACTCCCGATTTTTTCGGGAGTCTTTTTTCATAAAATTATTTTTGCAATCGAACATACATTCTGCTATAATATAATGAGCGCAAGGGAGCCAATATGCTTGCATAATTGGCGAACGGCGAATTTGATCATGATCGTTGTGAAGCAACGGTAAGCACCATAGGTGCGAATCATGATGTAATGAGTAACCGTAGCACAGAAAGGAGGCATTTATGGAAACCTCATCACATACGTATATTGCTATGGATCTGAAGTCCTTTTATGCCTCCGTGGAGTGCGTGGACAGAGGCTTGGATCCACTGAACACCAACCTGGTGGTAGCGGATGCCTCCCGGACGCAGAAGACCATCTGCCTGGCAGTGTCACCCTCCCTGAAAGCCTATGGGATTTCCGGAAGAGCAAGACTGTTTGAGGTAATCTCCAAAGTACGGGAAGTAAATGCACTGCGGAAGGTAAGAGCACCCGGAGGAGCTTTTACCGGAAAATCTTCTTTTGCGGATGAATTGCAGGAACATTCCGAATTAGAGGTAGCTTTTGTCACAGCTACACCACGTATGGCGAGATATTTAGAATACAGTGCACAGATTTATGATATTTATCTGAAGTACATTGCACCGGAAGATATTCATGTCTATTCTATTGATGAGGTATTCCTGGATGTGACACAATATCTGAAAACCTATGGCATGACAGCGAGAGAACTGGCGTCCAAAATTGCAATGGAGATTCTCGAGAAAAAGGGGCTGACTGCCACAGCCGGAATCGGAACCAATCTGTATCTGTGTAAGATTGCCATGGACATCGTAGCCAAACATATGGAGCCGGATGAAAACGGTGTCCGGATCGCCGAACTGGATGAGATCAGTTACCGGGAACTTTTGTGGGATCATAAACCACTGACGGATTTCTGGAGAGTTGGCACTGGCTACCGTCGAAAACTGGAAGCAGCCGGAATGTTTACCATGGGTGATGTGGCCAGATGTTCTATCGGCAGCACTCAGGATTACTATAATGAAGATTTACTCTATAAAATGTTTGGAATCAATGCGGAGCTTCTGATCGATCATGCCTGGGGATATGAACCGGTGACCATGGATCTGATCAAGTCCTACCGACCGGAGACCAACTGTATCAGTTCCGGGCAGGTATTGCATTGTGCCATGGATTTTACGAAGACGAAGATCATAGTCCGGGAGATGGCTGAACAGCTGGCCCTGGATCTGATGGCGAAAAAGCTGGTGACAGATCAGATCGTACTGACTGTGGGTTATGACATTGATAATCTGAAGATACCGGAGATTGCCGATCATTATCATGGGGAGATCACGGTAGACCGTTATGGCAGGAGCGTACCAAAACATGCCCACGGCACCGGCAATCTTACGACAATGACTGCATCCTTAAGTAAGATCACGGAGACGACGATGGGATTATATGAACGGATCGTGAATCCATCACTTTTAACACGAAGGATCACTCTGACAGCCAATCATTTAAAAGATGCGGACAAAGTGAAGGACGAGCCGGTCTACGAACAGCTGGATCTGTTCTCCGGAGGCCTTTTGTATGCTGGACAGGAGCCTGCACAGGATACGACGCAGCAGGAAAAAGAACGTCTGGAAAAGGAAAAACATTTGCAGGAAGCAATGCTCCGGGTGAAATCCAAATACGGAAAAAATGCCATTTTGAAGGCAGCCGACCTACAAGAGGGCGCTACCACAATAGACAGGAATCGTCAGATCGGTGGTCACAAAGCATAATAAATCATCGTAGAAAAGGGTAAAAAATGAACGAGAAATATAAGGACATGCTCCGGCTTCCGCATCCTGTGTCCGCCACCCACCCCAGAATGTCGTTGCAGGACCGGGCGGCACAGTTTTCTCCCTTTGCGGCATTGACAGGATACGAAGATGCTCTGAAGGAAATGGCCCGTCTGACGGATCATTTTGTCGAACTGGATGAAGACAGGAAACAGGAGATTGACCGGCAGATCGGTTATCTGCAACAGCACATGAGAGAGGAACTTACGGTAAAGATCACTTATTTCGTACCGGACACTCGGAAAAACGGCGGTGCCTACAACACTCTGGAAGGATGCGTGCAAAAAATTGACGAAAATAGCAAAAGCCTCCGGATACAGGGAACGGAGATATTGGTAGATAAAATCTATCAGATAGATTTTATCCGGGCAACATTGTAAATATTTATAGAAAATGCTACAATATTGCCCGGCAGACATTACTGAAAAGTTTGGAAAGGAATCTTTCGGAATGAAGAAAAAATATATCGGTACAGTTTTTTTCTCTCTTCTTTTACTGTTGTTATTTCTTCCGGTTTTCTTTTATGTTATTTATTACGGAAATAACGTAGATTATAATGCAATGCACAAAATTGTTACCGTGGAAGGAAACAGGGTCTTATTTTTATGTGCGATCGTGGGAGCCGCGGTACTTGGAATTCTTTATTATTTTCTCAGAAAACTTCCAACCACGCCTCGTACAATAACTGTATTTACGGCCGTTACCGTGGCGGTCTGTGTCCTTTTTTATATGATCAATGTCAATATTTCCAAATGTATAGCGTTCTACGGCGGCTGGGACTGCGGAATGGTGGCCAATTCGGCACGCTGGATCTTCGAAGGTGGCGAACTGGGATATGACGATTATTATACGATCTACAGCAACAATATTCCCATTACATGGCTTTTGTATAAGCTGTATTGCTTTTCTTCCGGTATGAAAGAGTATCCGTATAACCCGGAGTTTATATGGATCCAGTTCCAATGCGTAATGCTTTCACTGGCAGTATTATGTTCTGTACTTTTGGTGCTCAGAGTCAGTAAAAACCTGGGAACATCTGTTATAACACTGATTTTCAATATTGCCATTCTGGGAATTTCTCCCTGGAAAATCATTCCGTATACGGATGGCTGCACCATAGCGATGCCTGTTATGATCCTTTTTTTATATTCCATGGTGCGAGGCCGCAAAAGCAGGTGGAGTTATGCTCTCTGGTTCCTGCTTATGTTTCTCGGATGCCTGAGCGGCATTATGAAAGCGACCTGTTATGTGGCGGTAATTGCGATTGTCATAATTGATATTTTTTGGACTGTTTCGGAGGAGAGCGATGTTCGTTCCCGGTTATACGGACTGGGAGGGAAGATGTTACTGCTGGTAATTGCCTTTTGTCTTGCATCATGGTGCAGGCAGGGAATGTATCAGACATTACACTACGGATACAATCCGGAGCTGGAAATCGGTTGGAGTAATTATATGTATAACGGTCTCAATGAGGACACCACGGGAGCCTGTTCCGGAGAGGGCCTTGAGATCGTACGGTCTTTTGCCGGTTCCGATAAGGCTTCCCGGATGCAATATGAACTTGCAGGAATCCGCAGGAGAATGCAGGACAGGGGCTTTATAGGGACCTTGCGGTTCTGGCTGCACAAACAGGTCATGAATTTTAATGACGGCACCTTCAGCTGGTATCAGGAGGGATATTTCCAGGCCTGGGAATATCCGGAGATTTCCCACAGCTCTTTTACGGAACCATTGCGGAATTTCTACTGGCTGGATGGCAGTAATTATATCTGGTTCACGACAGTAAGTCAGGGCCTGTGGATTTTTGTACTGCTGGGAATTCTGGCAGAAGCGGCATTGGTTCTGGTGAACGCAATTGCGGGATTTCGAAAGCATGGTATGTCTGTCAGGGAGGAGTCGTCCGAACTGTTGAATATTTCTGTTACCATGATCGTTATTTTTATCGGTATGTTTTTATTTGTTATGTTGTTTGAAGCCAGGGCGCGGTATCTTTATAATATGATCCCGGTCTTTTCAACAATGGCAGTTCTTGGATGGTGCGGAATATATCGTAAATGCTTCCTGATGCTTGACAAAAAGCGGCAATAAGATATTTATTATATAAAAATTGCACGTTATCCGCTTTTATAATGTGAAAATACTACTGGTAAAAAATACAAGCATCTTGTATAATGTACATTGTTAGTTCAAATTATTTTATAAAATAGGAAATAATAAGAGGGAGGAAGAATTAATGTACTATTGTAAGAATTGCGGCGAACCTTATATGACGGATGAAGCTGTAATGTGCATAAAGTGTGGCGTAGCTAAGGGACAGGGCAATAATTATTGCCATAACTGCGGTAAGCCGTTAGCTCCGGATGCAGCAGTATGCTTAAACTGCGGCGTAGCTAATAAACAGGCTCCTGCACCGGATGCAAAATCCAAACTGGTTGCCGGTCTCCTGGGTATTTTTCTGGGTACATTCGGTGTTCATAATTTTTATCTTGGCTACACCGGAAAAGCAATCACACAGCTTGTGCTTACCATTGTTGGATATATTCTTTGCTGTGTTGTAGTTGGTATTTTCCTGGTTATAGGTATATGGATCTGGAGTCTGGTAGAGGCTATTATGATCCTGACAGGCAAGATCAATGTAGATGGTAAAGGTAACCCGCTGGCAGATTAAATAAACTAAGATCCTGAAAGGATCGGAAAGAGGAAAAAATGGACGGACAGAATTTTGAAAATGAAAACAATGTAACGGTAGATACTACCGCAACAGAAGTAAGTTCTACAGCAGAACCTGCACAGGAGACACCTGCAGCAGAACAGCCTGCAAACAATTATCAGGACTATACCTCTAATGTACAGCCTCAGGTAGCTGTAACAACACCTGTACAACCTGAGAACAAAGATACCAATGTGCTGGCTATCATCAGTCTGGTACTGGGTATTCTTTCTATTGTTCTTGGATGCTGTAGCGGATGGATCGGTGCTTTGTTTGGTATCGGTGGTATTATCTGCGCAGTATTTGCCAACAAGCAGGGTAAGAGCGGACTGTCAAAAGCCGGACTGATCTGCTCCATCGTCGGTATTGTATTGGGAATCCTGATCACCGTTCTTGCAGTAGTATTTTCTATGGCTATGGTAGGTTACGGCTATGAAAGTATGTACTAAGAATAGCAGAAGTCTGGAAGATTATCTTTATCTGACAGGATGGATATTTCTTCTGACCGGTAGTATTGGAATCTATCTGTATCTTCATATAGTTCTTCCGAATCTGCAGGGATATACCTGCATGGTCTATCGATTGTTTGGATTTTATTGTCCCGGCTGCGGTGGAACCAGAGCGGTAAGTGCACTGCTTGCAGGACATCCTCTGTCAGCAACCTGGTATCATCCACTGGTAACTTATACCGTTGTTATCTTTGGAGGCTTTATGTTGACACAGACTCTCGCCAGATTGCATATCGGTGGGATCAAAGGATGGAAGTTCCATGAGTGGCATCTGTATGCAGCTGTCGCAATCATGATCGGAAATTTTATTTTGAAAAACATTTGGCTTTTGGGTTTTCATATTTCACTATGACTGTATTTGCAATTTTTACATATACAGAATTTTTTAAGCACAAGAGTGCGGAGGGAGAAAAAATGGATAAAAAAACTACGGGTATTATTGCTTACATCACATGGATTGGCCTGATTGTTGCTTTTTGCGCAGGTGACAAAGAGGGTGCTAAATTCCACCTGAATCAGGCACTGGTTATTACACTGGGTTGGATTATTGCCGGTGTAGTCAGCGTTATTCCTGTGATTGGAACTATTGTTGGTGGTATCTTATACATCTTCATGACGGTATGCTCGATCATGGGTCTGATCTATGCTTGCCAGGAGCAGGAGAAGGAAGTCCCCCTGATCGGTCAGATTAAAATTTTAAAATAATCATCTATCAGAAAAAAGAACAAAAAAATCCCCGGTGCATCAGCATCGGGGATTTTCTTGTTCTTACGTATTATTCTGCAGTAGTAGAAGCAGCATCTGCTGTTTCCTCTGCAGTGGTCAGATTTACATTTTCCGGTTGTTCACCATGCAGGAACGTAATAATGATCTGAATACGTTTATAAGCTCTTGCGTAGTTTTCTTTTGCATAATCGGCAGTCAATTGATTGTAGCCGCCGTTGCTGTAGGCTTCATGATAACTTTCCACGGCCTGTGTCATGTACGCGCTGGCTTCATCTGCCAGAGATTCCAGATAATCAAATTCCGTGGGAAAATCCAATTCCGCAAAATTCTGAAAAGAGGTATCCAGTTGATCCAGATATCCCAGCAATTCATCGGTTGCTGTATCCGATTCCGCATCTACGTTATTGATGGCAGTATCGATATCGGAGATTTCTGTGCAGAAGGCATCTATTTCACCCTTGAACTGTGTCAGCTTAGGATCTTTTCCACAAGCGGTAAGTGCCATGGCAGTAAGAAGTCCTGCGGTAATGGCAAGTATTTTTTTCTTCAAGATAATCATCCTCCAAATCATTTAATCCACATAAAATTTATCATATTCTGAGACTTTGCGCAACCATATAATGTTAAATCGTCCCCTTTACGAATAAAAGGACAATGTGGTATGATTAAAAGAATTAAGAAACAGGGAAGAGAAACATGACACGAGAAAAATTTATTGATTTCACAAAAGATCATATCATATATCTGGATGGTGCCACCGGCTCCAATCTGGTAAAGGCCGGAATGCCCTCCGGAGTCTGCCCGGAGCAGTGGATTCTGGAACATAGAGAGGTAATGCTACAGCTACAGAAGGAATACGTGCAGGCGGGAACCAATATTCTGTACGCACCTACCTTTACTGCAAACCGCGTAAAACTGGCAGAATATCATTTAGAGAAAAATATGTCCTCTATGATCCATGACCTGGTGGCGATATCCAAAGAAGCTGCAACGGACACTCCGGGACATCCGGTCTATGTGGCCGGAGATATCACCATGACCGGCGAGCAGCTGCGCCCTATGGGAAAAATGGAGCTGGAAGATCTGATTGCTATCTATAAAGAACAGATTCTCTGCCTGGTGGATGCCGGAGCAGATCTGCTGGTAGTTGAAACGATGATGAGCCTGGCAGAGACCAGAGCGGCATTGATCGCTGCAAAAGAAGTCTGTGATCTTCCGGTGATCGCTACACTTACTTTTGAAGCGGATGGCAGAACTTTATTCGGCACAGATGCCAAAACGGCGGCAGTCGTACTGGAAAGTCTGGGTGCGAGCGCTATCGGTGCGAACTGTTCCACCGGTCCGGCACAGATGGAAGGCATCATCTCCGACATGGTATCCGTTACCACGATACCTATCATTGCAAAGCCAAATGCCGGACTGCCTTTTCTGGATGAAAACGGAACTACCTGCTATAACATGGAGGCAGAAGAGTTTACCGAAGAAATGCAAGTACTGGTGAATGTCGGCGCAACCATACTGGGGGGATGCTGCGGCACCACTCCGGAATTTATCCGACAGATCCATGACCGCTTTGGTACAGAGACAAGGGTAACGGCAGCCAGACGACCGGAGGGCATCCGGTATCTGACCTCCGAACGCATTACCCACAGCTTCGGGCTGGAGGATGGTTTTTTCGTTGTGGGAGAGAGAATTAACCCTACGGGCAAAAAGGCACTTCAGGCACAACTGCGGGAAGGCAATTTTGAAAAGGTGATCCAGTTCGCCGAAGAGCAGGAAACCTGTGGCGCAAAGGTACTGGATATCAATATGGGGATGAGCGGTATTGATGAAAAGCTATGTATGCTCCGGGCGCTGGAGGAGGTAAGCGGTGTGACGAATCTTCCACTGTCGCTGGATTCCAGTTATGTGGAAGTACTGGAAGCCGCCCTTCGTAATTACCCGGGACGTGCTTTGGTCAATTCGGTGTCTCTGGAAACGGAAAAATTCGAAAAGCTGCTTCCTATTGTAGCTAAATATGGTGCAATGTTCATCCTGCTTCCTTTATCGGATGCAGGTCTGCCTAAGGACATGGAAGAGAAAAAAGAGATTATACATAAAATTTATGATCGTGCACTTTCACTTGGAATGCGAAAGGAAGATATTGTAGTAGACGGTCTGGTGGCAACCGTCGGAGCAAATCCAAAGGCTGCACTGGAGACGCTGGAAACGATCCGTTACTGCAAGAGCAACGGCTTCGCCACAATTTGCGGCTTATCCAATATTTCATTTGCCATGCCGGAGAGAGGTTTTGTAAATACCGCTTTTCTGACGCTGGCGATTCAGTCGGGACTGACGATGGCGATTGCCAATCCCTCTCAGGAGATGCTGATGAGCTGTGCGCTGGCAACCGATCTTCTCCTGAATAAAGAAGAGGCTGCACTCCGTTATATTGAATATGCCGGAGGCGTCAAAGAGCGCAGAGAAGAAAAAGAAGCGGAATTATCCAGAAAACTTGCTCTTTTGGAGCAACAGGGAACGAAGGCAGATTCCACGGACAATACAGAAGTACCGTCTGCTGTAACTGCTTCGAAAGATACCCCTCAGATCAATGAAATGCAGGAAAAACTGAAAACAGCAGTTCTGAAGGGGAATCGTAACGGTATTGTAAAAATAACAAACGAAGCACTGGAGAGTGGAGAAAAACCTGTGGAATTATTGAATCAGGTTCTGCTTCCCGCTATTAATCTGGTGGGAGAATATTTTGATCAGGGCAAGTATTTCCTGCCGCAGCTGATTGCCAGTGCAGAAGCAATGAAGAATTCCATTGAAGTACTGGAGCCTTTATTACAGACCGGAAACAGTGGGGAAGAAATGCCGGTAGTCGTTATTGCTACCGTAGAAGGCGATATTCATGACATTGGTAAAAATCTTGTAGCGTTGATGTTGAAAAATCATGGTTTCCATGTGATAGATCTGGGAAAGGATGTTCCCCAGGCCAAAATTTTGGAAACGGCAAAGGAACATCACGCTGAGTTTATCGCCCTGTCAGCGTTGATGACCACCACCATGCAGAGAATGCGGGAGATCGTAGCCGCTGCAAAACAGGAAGGTATCACCGCCAAAATCATTATCGGCGGAGCCGTGATCACCCAGGAATATGCGGATGAGATCGGAGCGGACGGCTATTCCAAGGATGCAGCAGATGCTGTGAAGCTGGCCAAAAGCCTGATGGAATAAAATAAACAGCGGAAAATTATGGAGTATAGATAAAGGAGTGGAATGACATGATTGGAGCAGATGCGATTATTAAATGTCTGGAAGAAGAAGGTGTAAGTACAGTATTCGGATATCCCGGAGTGGCGATATGTCCTTTTTTCAACAGTATTCTGGATTCCGATATTAAGACAGTATTGATCCGTACCGAACAGAATGCAGCACATGCTGCCAGCGGTGTGGCACGAATGACCGGAAGACCCGGAGTCTGTGCGGTAACCTCCGGACCGGGTGCTACGAATGTCATCACGGGTATTGCTACAGCATTTGCGGACAGTATTCCACTGATCTGTATCACCGGTCAGGTGAACAGCGAACTGCTGGGAAGCGATGTATTCCAGGAGGCGGACATCACCGGCGCTGTGGAATCTTTTGTGAAATACAGCTATCTGGTAAAAAATGTAAATGATATTCCCAGAGTATTCAGGGAAGCGTTTTATATTGCCAATACCGGTAGAAAAGGACCGGTGCTGATCGATATTCCCATTGATATTCAGAATGCCACGATCAAGAATTTTCATTATCCGGAAGAGGTAAACCTCCGCACTTATAAACCAACGGTCAAGGGACATGCCGTACAGATCAAAAAGGTGATCCGGGAATTGGAAAAGGCAAAGCGACCTATTATCTGTGCCGGAGGCGGTGTATTGCTCAGTGAGGCGCAAGAGGAGCTTCGGGCATTTGCGGAAGAACACAGAATTCCCGTAGTGTCTACCATGATGGGAATTGGTGTCATGCCCACTGAACATCCTCTATATTATGGAATGGTGGGCAATAATGGCAAGGCATATGCAAACCGTGCCATGAACGAATCGGATCTGTTGATTATGGTGGGAGCCCGTGTAGCAGATCGTGCGGTCAGTCAGCCGGATCTGATTACCCGGAATAAGGTATTGGTACATATCGATGTAGATCCCGCAGAGATCGGTAAAAATGCCGGTCCCTCCATCCCATTGGTCGGCGATGCAAAACACATTTTTCAGGATTTCCAGAAGGAAGAATTCAGTTGTGACTATGAGGAATGGCTTACTACCTTAAATGAGTATCGTTCCACAATGGAGAAAAAGAGAACCCCGAATCCCGATTTTGTAGATCCTGCGGCCTTTATTACAAAACTTTCCGAGAAAATGCAGGAGGATGGTGTGTATGTAGCGGATGTAGGACAGAACCAGATCTGGTCCTGCGGTTATCACATTGTGAAAAAGGGCAAGTTCTTAACATCCGGCGGCATGGGAACCATGGGATATTCCATTCCTGCGGCTATGGGTGCCAAAACAGCCGCGATGGACAAGCAGGTCATTGCCGTATGCGGTGACGGATCTTTCCAGATGTCTATGATGGAACTGGCCACCATCAGACAGCATCGGATCCCGGTCAAGATCATTGTATTGAAAAACAATTATCTCGGTATGGTTCGCGAATATCAGCACTATACCTACAAAGATCATTATTCTGTGGTAGATCTGTCAGGAAGTCCCGATCTGGAGAAATTATCCGCAGCTTATGATATTCCTTATCTGCGGTTGAATAATATGGAGCATGTGGACGAAGTGCTGGATACTTTTCTGGCTGAAGACAATACGATGCTGTTAGAATGTCTGATCGATCCTATGGATCTGGTGAAATAACAAAGGGGGCTGTACTGAGATGAAGAGAATATATTCCGTACTGGTTGAAAACCGTTCCGGTGTACTGTGCAAGGTGGCCGGACTGTTTTCCAGAAGATGCTTTAACATTGACAGTCTCGCAGTGGGAGAGACGGATGATCATGCGGTTTCCTGTATGACGATCGTGAGTTCCGGTGATGAACGTACTTTGGAACAGATTGAAAAGCAGCTGAATAAAAAGCTGGATGTCATTAAAGTAAAAACGCTATCCCAGGAACAGTGTTATACCAGGGAACTAATGTTATTAAAAGTTAAATATAACAAGAATAATCGTAGGGATATCATAGAAATTTGCGACATTATGAAAACAGAGATCGTAGATATGTCAAAACATTTTATGATGTTGCAAATATGTGATTCACCGGAGAAAATCGATACTCTGATCAAGATGCTGCAATCGATCAGTATCGTCGAAGTAGCCAGAACCGGAACCCTTGCATTATCAAAATGTGCAGAAAACGATGATTAAAATACATCAATCATAATGTTAAATTCACTAATTGACATTCTGTAATCATCTTGCTATATTAAGAATACAATCGCTGTTTCGTGATGGAAGCACATGATTGAAGAAAGAAGAAATACGAAAGGTATGGTATTTTACGCATGCAGAAGAGAGTATTTCAGTTATTGGTAGATAATACATCGGGTGTACTCAGCCGTATCTCCGGATTATTTTCCAGACGCGGTTACAACATCGAAAGTATTACGGCTGGAGTAACGGCAGATCCCCGCTTTACCAGAATTACGATTGTAACATCCGGTGATGAAGATATTCTGGAACAGATCGAGAAGCAGGTAGGGAAGCTGGTGGATGTCCGGGATATCAAGGAACTGGATCCGGAAGACAGCGTTTATCGGGAGCTTGTACTGGTCAAAGTAAAGGTTGATCCCAAGAATCGCCTGGAGACACGACAGGGAGTGGAATTTCTTGCCAATAATTTCCGTGCGAAGATCATTGATGTCGGTGCCGAGAACCTGATCGTGGAGTTCACCGGTAATCACAGTAAGGTCAATGCACTGATCCAGCGTTTTACAGAAGAGTACGAAGTACTGGAGCTCGCAAGAACCGGTATTACAGGTCTGGGCAGAGGTATTGAGAACGTAACTTATATCGAGGATTAGGCACACGTTGACGTTAGCTCTAGGGAATATCCCTATCAGTTATAAATCTTTAGTCTCATAACGGAGGAGAAGAAAATGGCTAAAATTTTTTATCAGGAAGATTGTAATCTCTCTTTATTAGAGGGTAAGACTATCGCAATTATCGGCTACGGCAGCCAGGGTCATGCACACGCACTGAACCTGAAGGATTCCGGATGTCATGTTATCATCGGTCTGTACGAGGGCTCCAAGTCCTGGGCAAAGGCTGAGGCACAGGGATTTGAAGTATTTACCGCTGCAGAAGCTGCAAAGCGTGCTGACATCATCATGATCCTGATCAATGATGAGAAGCAGGCTGATCTGTACAAGAATGACATCGAGCCCAACCTGGAAGAGGGCAATATGCTGATGTTCGCCCATGGTTTCAATATTCATTTCGGATGTATCGTACCTCCCAAGAACGTTGATGTTACCATGATCGCTCCCAAGGGACCCGGACATACTGTAAGAAGTGAGTACCAGGCAGGTAAGGGTGTTCCCTGTCTGATCGCAGTAGAACAGGATGCAACCGGTAAGGCTCAGGATCTGGCACTGGCTTATGCACTGGGTATCGGCGGTGCAAGAGCAGGTGTTCTGGAGACTACTTTCAGAACTGAGACCGAGACGGATCTGTTTGGTGAACAGGCTGTTCTGTGCGGTGGTGTATGTGCTCTGATGCAGGCTGGTTTCGAGACACTGGTTGAGGCTGGTTACGATCCCAGAAATGCATACTTCGAGTGCATCCATGAGATGAAGCTGATCGTAGATCTGATCTACCAGAGTGGATTTGCAGGAATGAGATATTCCATCTCCAATACCGCTGAGTATGGTGACTACATTACCGGACCCAAGCTGATCACTGAGGAGACCAAGAAGACCATGAAGAAGATCCTGTCCGATATTCAGGATGGTACTTTCGCTAAGGAGTTCCTGTTAGATATGTCTCCCGCAGGCAAGCAGGTTCACTTCAAGGCTATGAGAAAACTGGCTTCTGAGCATCCTTCCGAGAAGGTCGGCGAAGAGATCCGTAAGCTTTACAGCTGGAACAATGAGAACGATAAGCTGATCAACAACTAATCGATTGTAAAAAATAATGCTATGAAAAGGGCTGTGTGAGGAATGTAAAAGTTCTGTCACAGCCCTATTTTTTCGCAAAAAAACAGTTGTTTATAGGTGAAGAGCGCAAAAACGGACTGGAAAACGCATATTAATTGCGCTAAAATGAAAGGAACGAACAAATAGGAAAGGTATCCTGCAAATATGAAAGATTTTGAAGCAAAAACATCTCCGAAAAAAAAGATGGACACCGAGAGCTGGTTTATTGAATGCTATCGGAAGAATCAGGGACATCCCCTGCGGACACTGATGCATCTGTATAAGGGGAATTATCATAAATTTGTCATGGCAGTGATCTGCTTCTTCGCAAAGCATGCCTGTGTCTGGGTGTTGCCCATCATCACAGCGAATATTATTAACGATGTGACGGCGCACAATCCGGATACTTTCCGGAATATTATATTTTACAGTATTCTGGAAGCGGGACTGATCCTGCTAAATATTCCCATGAATTATCTGTACACTTCCTATAAGAGCCTGGCGACCCGCTATGCGGAGACAGGACTCCGGAAAGCACTGATCCGGAAATTACAGCAGCTGTCCATTTCCTATCATGTGGAGACCCAGTCCGGACGACTGCAGTCCAAGATCATGCGTGATGTGGAAGCAGTGGAAGGTCTTTCCACACAGTTATTTTTAAGTATTTTAAATATTGCCCTGAATATCGGGGTTGCACTGGTGGTCACTATCAGTAAGAGCCGCATCGTATTTATATTTTTCCTGTTGACCACCCCGGTGGCGGCAATTACCATGGTTACCTTCCGGAATATTATGAAGAAGAGAAATACGGAGTTCCGTAAGGAAATGGAAGAGACCTCCGCCAGAGTCATGGAAATGGTGGAACTGGTACCCGTGACCAGAGCCCATGCCCTGGAGGATGAAGAAGTATCCAAAATGAGCGGGCAACTGTTTGCTGTGGCGGAGAAGGGCTATAAGCTGGATCTGATCCAGGCACTGTTTGGATCGGTGGGTTGGGCGGTATTCCAGATCTTTCAGGTGATCTGTCTGGCATTTACCGGATATCTCGCCATCGGCGGGAAGATCCAGGCCGGTGATATCACACTGTATCAGAGTTATTTTGCTACAGTGGTCAATCAGGTATCTTCTATCGTTACCCTGCTGCCCACTATTGCAAAAGGTATCGAATCCGTGAATTCCATCGGTGAGGTATTGCTGTCTGAGGATATCGAAGACAATGAAGGCAAGGAAAAACTGGAGCAGGTGACCGGTACTTTTGACTTTGAAGATGTATGTTTCCATTACAAAAACAACGAGCATAACGTATTGAACCACTTAAATCTTCATGTGAAAGCGGGAGAGACCATTGCACTGGTAGGCGAGTCCGGTGCCGGAAAATCCACGATCTTAAACCTGGTCATCGGTTTCCATCAGGCGGAGAGTGGAAAAGTCCTGATCGACGGCAAAGATTTAAGCAAAATCGATCTTAGAACATACAGAAAACATTTAGCGGTAGTACCTCAGACATCCATTCTGTTCTCCGGAACGATCCGCGATAATATTACCTACGGCTGTGAAAATGTCTCAGAAGAACAATTACAGAATGTGATCAAGGCTGCGAATCTGTCAGACTTGATCGCATCCCTTCCAAAAGGTCTCGACACTATGGTGGGAGAACACGGCGGCAAGCTATCCGGCGGCCAGAGACAGCGTATTTCTATTGCCAGAGCACTGATCCGGGATCCGAAGGTTATCGTGCTGGATGAAGCAACCTCGGCATTGGACAGTATCTCCGAAAAACTGATCCAGCAGGCGTTAAACAATCTGACGGAGGGGCGGACAACGTTTATTGTGGCACACAGACTGTCAACGATCCGGGATGCCGACAGGATTGCTGTAATCGCCGACGGACATTGTACGGAATATGGTACCTATGATGAGCTGATGGCTCTGAAGGGAGAGTTCTACCAGTTAAAACAGATCCAGAGTTAAAACCACTTGAAACATATGTTCGGCTATGGTATGATAAACATATCGTAGCCGAATTTTATGTGCTATGATTTGGCAGGCCAGGAAAGACGAGGATTTAACATACATGTTTGCATATATAAATGGCTTTTTGGAAGATGTTACAGTAGATAACGCGGTGATCGATGTCAACGGCTTCGGAATCAATGTCCGGATCTCCGCGGACACGGCATCGAGACTTCCCGGAATCGGAGAGCAGGTCCGGCTCTATACATATACCTATGTGAAGGAAGACGCCTTTTTATTATATGGATTTCTCTCAAGGAGCGATCTGGAGATGTTCAAGCTCTGTATTACGGTCAGTGGTATCGGACCTAAGGGAGCACTGGCCATATTATCTGTTATGGATGCGGATTCTCTGCGGTTTGCCATTATGTCCGGGGATGCCAAAGCGATATCGAAGGCACCGGGCGTAGGCACCAGAACGGCGCAGCGGCTGATCCTGGAATTAAAGGATAAGATATCCATTGACGATACGCTGATCTCCAGAGAGATTGCAGCAGGCGGTGCGGAAGGCATCCTGACCGCAGGAAGTCTGTATATTGACAGTGAGAAGAAAAAGGAAGCTGTGGAAGCCCTGGTGGCATTGGGTTACGGACAGGCAGAGAGTTTAAAGGCTGTCAATGCCATCGAAGATGTGGAGGCTATGGATTCCGGAGCAATCTTAAAGGCTGCCCTGAAAAAATTGTTTTAAGGAATGAGAGCAACGACTATGTCCAGAAGAATGATAGAGACAAATATCACAGAAGAAGATATTAAACTGGAAGGCTCCTTACGTCCCCAGACGCTGGACGATTATATCGGTCAGTCCAAGATAAAGGAGAACCTGAAGGTCTATATTACCGCAGCAAAACAGCGTGGGGACGCACTGGATCATGTGCTTTTCTACGGCCCCCCCGGACTTGGTAAGACCACCCTTGCCGGGATCATTGCCAATGAGATGGGAGTCCATATGAAGGTGACCAGCGGACCGGCGATCGAGAAGCCGGGAGAGATGGCTGCCATTTTAAACAATCTGGAAGAAGGAGATCTGTTGTTCGTGGATGAGATACACCGTCTGAATCGCCAGGTGGAGGAAGTCCTGTATCCCGCCATGGAAGATTATTGTATTGACATTATGATCGGTAAGGGCTCCAGTGCCAGGTCTGTCCGTCTGGAATTGCCAAAGTTCACGCTGGTAGGAGCGACGACCCGGGCGGGACTTTTGACGGCACCTCTGCGGGATCGCTTCGGAATGATTCATCATCTGGAATTCTATACCATAGAGGAATTGCAGCAGATCATCATGCACTCCGCAGGAATCCTGAATGTGGAGATCGAACCTGCCGGAGCAAAAGAGATGGCTAGACGAAGCCGTGGAACGCCCAGACTTGCCAACCGTATCCTGAAGCGTGTACGCGATTTCGCGCAGGTCAAATACGACGGAGTCATTACAGAAGAAGTAGCCAGAACCGCACTGGATCTTATGGATGTGGACAAGATGGGCTTAGATCATATCGACAGGAATATCCTCGTGACGATCATCGAGAAATTTAACGGTGGTCCTGTGGGACTGGATACCCTTGCAGCTGCCATCGGAGAAGATGCCGGCACTATAGAAGATGTCTACGAACCTTATCTGATCAAGAATGGGTTCCTGAGCAGAACACCCAAGGGCCGTGTGGTAACAGACCTGACTTATCGTCACCTGGGGATAAAGCTTTAGAAAATCAGGACGCATAATTGGTTATTTTTTGCTTGCCACTCGATATAATCTGATATATAATAAATCTTGTATTATATTTTTTACAAGATGGCACATATTGTGTTTCCAAAAGATTGTTAAGAGGGGTGTTGACAATGTCTCCGAAAACAGATACTGAAGTGCTCATAGGTGGTAAAGTATTTACTTTAAGCGGCTATGAAAGCGAAGATTACATGCAGAAGATTGCTTCCTACATCAATAATAAAATGACTGAGTATGGGAAACTGGACAGCTTTCGAAGACAGTCTTTGGACAGACAGAGCGTTCTGCTTCAGCTGAACATTGCAGATGATTATTTCAAAGCCAAAAAGCAGATTTCCATTTTGGAGGAAGAACTGCAGGGGAAAGAAAAGGAACTCTACGATCTGAAGCATGAGCTGATTTCCGCGCAGATCAAGCTGGAAAATGCGGAAAAACAGGGAAAAGAGCTACAGAAGCAGTTGAACGAAGATGCCAAAAAAATTGTTCGTCTGGAGACAGAACTAAAGGATAAATAAATTGATAGCTGTCCGTTTTCGGGCAGCTATTTGTATAAGCGTGTATCATACGCAACAGAGGATGTCTATGAGAAATAAAAAAGTGGAATTACTTGCTCCCGCCGGGAATGCGGAAGCATTTTACGGAGCCGTACACGCGGGAGCAGATGCAATCTATCTGGGAGGAAATCGATTTGGCGCACGTGCATATGCTGAGAATTTTTCGGAAGATGAACTGGTGGACTGTATCCGATATGCTCACCTGTTGGGCAGAAAAGTATATCTTACCGTAAATACCCTGGTAAAAGAATCCGAGTTCTCTGAGCTTTATGAATATTTGATGCCTTATTATCGCGCCGGCCTGGACGGTGTCATCATTCAGGATATGGGTGTATTTGCCTTTATCCGTGATGCCTTTCCGCAGATGGAACTACATGGAAGTACTCAAATGACGATCACCGGTGAATATGGTGCAGAATTTCTGAAAAAGCAGGGTGCCTGCAGAGTGGTACCCGCCAGAGAACTGAGTCTGGAAGAGATTCGTCGTATCAAAGAAGTAACCGGAATGGAAATAGAATGTTTTATCCATGGTGCCATGTGTTACTGTTATTCCGGTCAATGCCTCTTCAGCAGTATCCTGGGCGGGCGAAGCGGCAACCGCGGCAGATGTGCCCAACCATGCCGACTGCCGTATACCGTAGGTGGTAACCGCCGTGAATGTTATCCTTTAAGTCTGAAGGATATGTGTACCATTGAGAATATTCCGGAACTGATAGATGCCGGAATCGATTCTTTTAAAATAGAAGGCCGTATGAAGAAACCAGAATATGCCGCCGGTGTAACCGCTGTTTATCGGAAATATATTGATAAATATTATGAGAAGCCCGGGGAAAAGCTTTCCATTTCAGGGGAAGACCTTCATCGGTTATCCTGCCTTTATATTCGCAGCGAACGGCAGAACGGCTATTATCATAAACATAACGGCAAAGAAATGGTGACTCTGAACAATCCTGCCTACAGTGGCAGTGATGAGCAGGTTTTGGAGCAGATTCGCGAAAAATATTTATACAAACATCTGACACTTCCGGTACAAATGAAGGCTTCTTTTCTCACCGGAACCGTTGCAAAACTGACTCTTCGTTGTGATCAGACAGAGGTAACCGTTACCGGAGAGACCGTCCAGGAAGCAGCAAAACAGCCGATTACTGTGGAAAATATTTCCAAACAATTGGGAAAATTGGGAGGAAGTAATTTCCATTTAGATGGCACCATGGATATCCGGGTAAGTGAAAATGCATTCTATCCTCTGAAGACAATGAATGAGCTCCGGAGAAAAGGGCTATCGCTGTTAGAGCAGAAACTGATTACAGCAAACGGCTTCCCTTATACCAGAGAGGTACAGAAACCTTTTGACATTATCGGAGCACATAACGGACATATGCAGAAACAAAGTGGATTTTCGTTATATCTCCGAACCGCAGAGCAGTGGAACGGGTTTCTGAGATCGTCTTTTCTTAAAAAACCGAAAGAACATACTTCGTTACGAATTTATGTTGACAGTGATCTGTTCCTCACCTGGGGGGATACTATCGCAGAGCACTTACAAATATTAAAAAAAATTCCAGCAGAGACAGTGCTCGCTCTGCCTAAAATCATTCGCTTACGCGACAGTCGGTATCTGAAATTGTTGGAGAAAAGCATTCGTGACAATTTAGAAGCTGTTGACGGATTTTTGATAAGTTCCCTGGAACACGTTGGCCTTCTGCAACAGTGGCATTTTTTACAGTCAAAAAAGAGGTACGGAGATCATGGTCTGTATCTTTGGAATTGCCGCAGTATAGAATTCTGGACGGATTATCTGGACGGATTCTGCCTACCGTTAGAACTGAATTATGCGGAGCAGAGGCAGCTCGTGAATGGGATTCTTCCTGCTGAGAAATTTTTGTACGGTCGGATTCCTATGATGGTGACGGCTAACTGTGTGACGAAGACTACCGATCATTGTCGCCGCGAGGAAGGTTTCGGAATCACAGAACTGACAGATCGTTACCATAAAGTGTTTCCGGTAATGCGAAACTGTACGCATTGCTATAATATTATCTATAACAGTGTTCCTTTCTCCCTGCACAAAACAGCTGCAAAATGGAAGGACAGTTTTTGTTGTCGTCTGGAATTTACGACAGAATCGGAAAATGAGACTTGGAATGTACTGGAGTATTTTTACGGAAGCAGAACGGATCTGCCTTATACGGAATATACCACCGGTCATGAAAAACGTGGCGTAGAATAGAGAAAGGGATCCCTAATTCATGCAGGAATATGTAATAGAATTATCTAAATATTTCATAGCCCTTTTTATGGTGCTCTATACCGGCAGCTGTTTTTATACTTTCCGCTACCCGGTTGGCGAATATTCCAAAGGAATCTTTATATTGCAGAATATTTTAATGTTTCTGGTACAGGTCCTTTGTTTTTTGGATCTGTCTCTTACCGGCGGAGATCTTCAGTATTTATTTTTCTTTGCATTTATACTGATTTTTCTGTTCGCAACGATTACTATGGTTTCTCTGATCTACGAGAATATCAATAGGCTTTTGCTCAATAACATGTGCATGCTTTTGGGCATCGGCTTATGTATGGTGTCCAGACTTTCTTTTGATAAAGCGATCCGACAGTATGTGATTGTTCTGGTATCACTGATCATGTCGCTTTTTATACCTTTTTTACTTGGCAGAATTCACTTTTTCAAAAAAATCACCTGGTTATACGCAACACTGGGAATTGGTCTGCTCAGTACGGTATTGATTCTCGGAGAGGTAACCCATGGGTCCAAAATATCTTTTACCATGGGAGGAATTACATTTCAGCCTTCGGAATTTGTGAAGATCCTGTTCCTTTTCTTCCTGGCGGGTGCATTATGGGAAAATGTGTCCTTTCAGCGGGTGTTACTGACTGCTGTGATTGCAGGAGCTCATGTAGTTGTCCTGGTCGTATCCAAGGATCTGGGAAGTGCGCTGATCTTTTTCATCGGTTTTGTATTCGTTGTTTTTGCCGCAACGAAAAATTATCTCTATCTGGCGGTCGGAATGATCGGCGGAGGCGCAGCCTCTTATCTGGCATATCTGTTGTTTGATCATGTACGGGTCAGGGTTCTGGCATGGCAGGATCCCTGGAAATACATCGACAGTAAAGGATATCAGATCACACAGTCGCTGTTTGCCATCGGAAGCGGAAGCTGGTTCGGCATGGGACTGTTAAATGGCAATCCTACCGCGATTCCATATGTGGAAGCGGATTTCATTTTTTCATCCATTTGTGAGGAACTGGGAGTTATCTTCGGGATATGCCTGATTCTGATCTGTATCAGCAGTTTTTTGGAAATGATGCGGATTTCGGTACAAATTCACGACCGCTTTTATCAGCTGATCGTATATGGCATCGGTATTATGTATATTTTTCAGATTTTTCTGACGGTTGGCGGAGGAACCAAGTTTATCCCTCTGACAGGTGTAACGTTGCCGTTTATCAGTTACGGCGGAAGTTCCGTTATGACTACGATGATCATGTTTTTCATTATACAGGGAATTTACATCCGGCTTCAAAAGGAAGGTGAGCGCAGAAGTGGCAGAAAATAAAAAAACGCAAAATCACAAACGTATGGGAAACCAGCGGGAGATCTGGATCTCTGCAGGTGCAGTCGGTGTGCTGTTTCTGTGTCTGTTTCTCTATCTGGGACATTTTGTGGCCACGAGTGAACAGGACATGATCAACAACAGCTATAATTCAAGACAGCAGATACTGTTGTCGAGAAATTATCGGGGATCCATCTATTCCAGAGATGGAGAGGTACTTGCGGAGACAATCTTGAATGATGAGGAAGAAGAGAGCCGTAACTACCCTTACAAAAATCTGTTTTCTCACATTGTTGGCTATTCCACACAGGGCAGAATGGGTGTTGAAGCGCTGGCCAATTATTATTTGATCAATACAAATACTTCCTTGAGTAACAAGGTGAAAAACGATACTGCCGGAAAAAAGAATCCCGGGGATAATGTTTACACTACACTGGATGTTAAAATCCAACAGGTGGCAAATGATCAGCTGGATATCTATCGCGGTGCCATTATTGTAACCGAAGTGTCTACCGGGAAGATTCTTGCCATGGTATCCCATCCGGATTTTGATCCCAATTCCATCGGAGAAATATGGGAGGATCTGGTAGATAACGATTCCAGTACCGTACTGGTCAACCGGGCTACACAGGGATTGTATCCTCCGGGTTCTACCTTTAAAATTGTGACGGCATTGGAATATATTCGGGAAAATCCGAATACCTACCAAAATTATTCTTATACCTGCAACGGAGCTTTTCGCCTGGGCAATAGCAAGATCAGCTGTTATCACGGCTCCAGTCATGGGACGGTGGATTTTACCAGATCTTTTGCAAAATCCTGTAATTCGTCCTTTGCTAATATCGGAATGAGCCTGGACCGGACTGCTTTTCAGGAGACATTAAATGATCTTCTGTTTAACAAAGAGCTGCCATTGACACTGAATTATGCCAGAAGTTCAGCGCTGGTATCCGATGATACTCCTCCGGCGGAAATGATGCAGACCTCCATCGGTCAGGGTAAGACACAGATTACTCCCATGCATCTGAACATGATCACCTGTGCCATAGCCAACAACGGAGTCCTCATGAAACCGTACGTGATCGATCACGTGGAGAATGATGAAGGAACTGTCATTAAAAGTTTCAAACCCAGCGAATACGGCAGTCTGATGTCAGAAGAAGAGTCTGCGATCCTCAGACAACTGATGACTGATGTGGTCCAGGAAGGTACCGCTTCCAAGTTAAAAGGACTTGACTATACCGCAGCCGGAAAAACAGGTTCCGCGGAATATAATAATATTAAAGGTGACAGTCATGCATGGTTTACCGGATTTGCTCCTGCAGAAGATCCGGAAGTGTGTGTAACCATTATTGTGGAAGGTGCCGGCAGCGGCGGAGATTACGCCGTGCCCATTGCAAGACGTATTTTTGACGCGTACTTCAGCGAAAAATAGTAATCGGAGGTTAAGGAACATGATTGAGGCTATCAGCTGCGGCGGAGTCGTAATATTTCGCGGAAAGATTTTACTGCTCTATAAGAATATCAAAAACAAATACGAAGGCTGGGTTCTTCCGAAAGGAACGGTGGAACCCGGTGAGACCCATGAAGAGACCGCATTGAGAGAAGTATTGGAAGAGAGTGGTTCCCGGGCATTTATCGTGGACTACGTCGGGAGAAGTGAATATTCATTTACCGTACCGGAGGATGTGGTAGCAAAAGAGGTTCACTGGTATCTTATGAGTACCGACAGTTATTACAGTAAACCGCAGAGAGAAGAATATTTTGCGGATTCCGGTTTTTATAAATATCATGAAGCATATCATTTACTGAAGTTTGCCAACGAAAAACAGATTTTGGAAAAAGCTTATGCGGAATACCAGGAAAGAAAAAGGAATAATCAATGGACGAATTGATTATTCCCGCTTCTTATTTTTATTTATTATATTTATACGTTTTTAACGATTTCCAGATCGGTTCTCTGCAAAAGATCCACAAATTCATTTTTTTCATTTTTCAGAATCGGGCGGGAGAACTTATTGGGATGAATGATCAGGACTTCCCAGACACTTCCGTCATTCAACTGCACATTGGTACCGATTTGTGCGTCTGCGATCCGTTTCATGATCGGCATTAACAATTCCACATCATACTTGTCCAGACTCTTTTCGAAATTCCCCAAAATCTGTAACGGTGTAAGTGCGTTGCGGTAAGTTCTCGGCGATGCCATTGCAATATAAGCGTCAATGATCGCCATATATCTGGCATAGACATCAATTTTCTGCCCCGACATATGATAAGGATAACCGCTGCCATCCAGACGTTCGTGATGCATGATCACTGCATTTTTAACATGTTCGTTTAAATCCTGGTTACGTACGGAAGTATAGCCTACCACCGGATGCGTTTTGATAATCTTGAATTCTTCCTCTGTGAGTTTTCCCGGCTTCCACAACAATTCATAAGGAAGCTGCAGCTTTCCGATATCATAATAGAATCCGCAAAGAATCAAAGTGTTTTTTTCTTCTTCTGACATAGAGAGCCAGTCGGCGAACGTACCTGCCAGCAGTGCAGCATTCAGGCCCTGCGTATACGTCAGTTCATCCTCACTGGGCATAAGGTTATACAGATAATCCAGCAATACGGATCCGGAAGTAATATAATAGTATAATTCTTGATATATGGTAAGTAGAAAAATATCCGCCGGCTTTCTTCCCATGACCAATAATTGTTTCATGGCCAGTTTATACTCAGCCAGAAAAATCGGATAAGCACGTTCAAATGCCTTAAAATTGGAATCAAAGCGAATTTTCTCATAATGGGTCGTGGCGAAATCAATATCCTCCATAATCGTAACGCATACCAGATTGTATCGCTTTAATTTTTCTATGATCTGCGGAGTTACTGTGGTACCGGCAGGATAAATGACATGATTCTGATCCTGAATGTCTTCTCCGAGAACCATATCCGGCTGAAGCTCCATCTTCGTTATAACTTTCAATGGTTTTTCCTCCTCATTAGTACTGATTACAGTATAAAATATCATCCGGAAAAGTCAAGCAACAAAAATTGTAATATAGAGGAATCTATGCTATAATAAGCACATCTTGGCACCAATATCCCATGCTGCATGGCAGGTTGACAAAAAGGAATTTATTTATGGCAGGAAAGCTTACGTTTGCTCCCAATCTCTATCTGGGAGAAAGCATTGCATCTGAAAAACTGGATAAACTAAAAAAGAGACTGGAAAAAAAACCTCTTTTGGCAAATGTCTATCTCATTACTCCGGCGAAGAACCCGGCCGATCAGCTAGATATTTTTGATGCCAGGCAACTCATACAGCCTCATTACAAAAAAGAAGAATTTCTGATTCTTGGTATTGCAGCGGGATATGAGGAGGCATTGCAGCTGATTGAACAGATCACAGGAGAATGTCTGGACGCCAGAGGCGACTGTAATCTTCGGGAGTATTTACTATGTTAACGATTCTTTTTAAAATATTGGGCATTTTAGGAATTCTGTTGCTGGTACTTCTGGGGATTGCACTTACGGTAATACTTTTGGTATTGTTTTTCCCTCTTTGTTATAAGGCATCCGGACAGAAGAGTGTCGATGAAATGCGTTTTTCCGTAAAAGTCCGATGGTTATTCGGTCTGGTGCGAATCTTTTACGATTATCCGCAGCCGGGAAAGCTTCTGGCAAAGATCCTTTTTTTTACCGTATATGATTCCTCGGACGAGAGAAAAGAGAAAAAGCACGTTTCCACCGGGAAGTCCTCAAAAAAAGCAGTGGTTCCTCCCACAACGGAAATACCACAGGAAGCTGTGCCTCCCGTTTCCGATTCGCAGCCATCTGTGAAAGAACCGATTCCGGAGCAAAAAAGCACGAAAGAAAGAGGCTTTTTTAATAAAATCCGGTACACAGTCGGTAAAATATGTGATAAAATCAAACATATTCTGAATAACATTACTTTTTATAAAGATTTATGGAATGACCCGGAGACCAGAGGATTACTCCGGCATGCCGGAAACCGTATCGGTCATATTCTGAAATCATTACGTCCGCGAAAACTGGAACTTACGGCCCGCATCGGCACCGGATCACCGGATACCACAGGCTACCTGTACGGAATCTACGGTATGATACTTCCTCAATTGGGAAAAGACATCTGTATCACTCCGGATTTTGAACAGGCAATTTTAGAGGGTAATTTTAAAACATCCGGCCATTTTACCTTAGCGTGTGTATTGTTCCATACCATTTGCCTGCTTATGGATAAGCGGCTTAAGCTATTGCAGCATAAAATCAGACAATTTCAAAATAAAGAAAAAGAATAACAGATTAAAAACAGGAGGTTTAATATGGCAGAAAAAGATAATCAGTTTCAGGGGGTTGTGGAATCTCTTTTAAAAGGAATGGATACCGTGCTCTCCACAAAGACGGTAGTAGGCGAAGCTACCAAGATCGGAGATACCATTATATTACCGTTAGTAGATGTTACTTTCGGTGTCGGAGCCGGTGCGGGGAATAATTCCGAGAAAAGATCCGCATCCGGAGCCGGTGGTCTGGGCGGTAAAATGACTCCCAGTGCCGTACTGGTGATCAAAAACGGTTCCACCAAGCTGGTCAATATCAAAAATCAGGATACTGTTACCAAGATTCTGGATATGATTCCCGATATTGTAGATAAATTTACCCAGCCGAAAGAAAAAGAAGGAATGTCGGATGCCGAAGTTGTCGATATTGCATTCCCCGAAGACGGAGAAAAGCCTTCCGAAGATAAGTAATAATTTTTATACTCTGCATATAATAAGATGAGAATATGAATAGCGGGTCTTTTATGAAAAAAATCATTGGCCTGATTCTATTTTTTGTAGCTATCGGCATGTTGTTGATGATGGTGATCCACAATCGACTCATCGGATTGATCATATTGGCACTTCTGTTGTTTGCAGGGTATTATCTTTTCAGCAGTTGTGAGTAAGAGGGTTGAGCATGATTGATTGGGAAGAAATCATCAGGACAGAAAGTACAGAGGAACTGAAAGAAGCCAAGCTCTGGCTGTTTCAGGAGAATATGCGTCTGCAGCAGGAGCGTACCGAATTAGAACAGGCAAAGGACAAATTCCTCGAGGAACGTGTAACACTCCGGGATGAACTGGATGCTTTGAACCGCCGTACGGTTATGGAACGAAAACGTCTGAAAGAAGAAAGTCTGTTTTTTGAGAAAAAAATGGCAATTCTGCAGGACGGCTTCCGCCAGTTGGAAGAGGATCGGAAAAAGCTGGAAAAAGAGAGACGACTTCTCCGGGAAGAAGCGGTCAGTCCAAAAGCTTCTGACGAAGACGGCACTGAGAATACCCTTACCGTAGTACAGCTTTTATTTCGCGGTGTCAATAATCCATTGGCATTACGGAAGAGATATCGGGATCTGATCAAAATCTTTCACCCGGACAACCTTTTCGGTGACGGAGAGCTGGCTGGACAAATCAACAAAGAGTATTTAAAAAGGAAACAGGAAGAGCGGTTTTGGTAAAAAAATAAGCCAGAAATGAAATTTATCATTTCTGGCTTTCTAAAATCCAATATTATCGTAGAAGATTAAGCTCTTTCAACTTTACCAGATTTTAAGCAGCTGGTGCAGACATGCATTCTTCTAGCTCCGCCGTTAACCTTGCACTTAACGCTCTTAACATTAGAGTTCCAAATTGCGTTGCTTCTTCTATGAGAATGGCTTACGTTGTTACCGAAATGAACGCCCTTACCGCAAATATCACATTTAGCCATCTTGACACCTCCTCGATCTAACGCGCATCTTACGCTTACTTTTAATCAAAATTTTTAATAAAACATATGTGAAATGCTCACAACATTGATATATTAACAGAAAAACAAAATAAAAGCAAGCAAAAAATATTTATTTTTTTTATTTTTATGTTTCTTTTTCATGGCAAAGCTGTTAAAATACATTTATATATGTCTGAGTCCGGGAAAATCCGGCCGGAGATATCGGAAGAAACAATTGATCCGAATATAAAGGAGGTTCTGTATGAAAGGTTCTTCTATGAATACCCATATGGGAAATATTGTCATTGATAATGAAGTCATTGCACAGTATGCCGGCAGTGTGGCGGTAGAGTGCTTTGGTATCGTAGGTATGGCCGGAGTCAGCATGAAAGATGGCCTGGTAAAGCTGCTGAAAAAGGACAGCATCACCAGAGGTATCAACGTGTCCCTAGACAACAATAAACTGGTTCTGGACTTCCATGTGATCGTAGCTTACGGCGTCAGCATCCTGGCTGTCACCGACAATCTGATCAGCAACGTAAAGTATAAGGTGGAAGAGTTTACCGGTATTGAGATCAAAAAGATCAACATCTATGTTGAAGGTGTAAGAGTGATTGATTAAGGAGGAAGTAATTGTGGCTTTACAGCAAATCGACGCTAAGATGCTTTCCAAGATGTTCTTAGCCGGCGCCAAGAATTTAGAGAACAAGAAAGAATGGATTAACGAGTTAAACGTATTTCCCGTACCCGACGGAGATACCGGTACCAATATGACTATGACGATCATGTCTGCGGCAAGAGAAGTTTCCGCACTGGGAGACGATGCCGATATGGCTGCTTTATGTAAGGCAATCTCCAGCGGTTCCCTTCGCGGGGCGAGAGGTAATTCCGGTGTTATTTTATCTCAGTTGTTCCGTGGATTTACCAAAAGTATTAAGGAAGAGCAGGTTTTGGATATTCCTGTTCTGACCCGTGCATTCGAAAAAGCGGTAGAAACTGCATACAAGGCTGTTATGAAGCCAAAAGAGGGCACGATTCTGACCGTAGCAAAAGGTGCTTCCGATAAGGCAAAGGAACTGTGTGAGGACGGTGCGGATGATCTGGAGCAGTTTTTAGGGACTGTCATCGAACACGCCCGTTATGTGCTCAGCCAGACTCCTGAAATGTTGCCGGTATTAAAGCAGGCCGGCGTTGTGGATTCCGGCGGACAGGGGCTGGTAGAAGTATTGAGCGGTGCTTATGATGCCTTTTTAGGTAAGGAGATCGATCTGACCGTAGCTCCCGCTGCTGCGAAAGCAGAAGACGCCAAGAGTTCTCTGGAAGTACAGGCAGAAGCAGAGATCAAGTTCGGCTATTGCACCGAATTCATTATTCTGTTGAATAAGCCCTTCAATGTAAAAGCAGAGATGGATTTCAAGGCATTCTTAGAGTCCATAGGTGATTCTATTGTATGTGTTGCGGATGAAGATGTTGTCAAAGTACATGTACATACCAATGATCCCGGTCTGGCAATCCAGAAGGCATTGAAGTATGGTGCATTATCCAATATGAAGATCGACAACATGCGTTTGGAGCATCAGGAAAAGCTGTTCAAGCTCTCCGAGAAAGAAGCTGCACAGAAAAAAGCAGAGGAAGAAAAGGCTGCACAGCCTGCCAAGGAGGTAGGCTTCCTGGCAGTCTCCGTAGGTGACGGCTTGAGCGAACTGTTTAAGAGCCTCGGCGTAGATTATATTATCGAAGGCGGACAGACCATGAACCCCAGTACGGCTGATATTTTAGACGCAGTGGACAAGGTAAATGCAAAGACCATTTTTGTCCTTCCGAATAATAAAAACATCATTCTGGCAGCAAACCAGGCAGCGGAACTGATGACCGATAAGGAGCTTTTAGTCATTCCTACCAAGACCATTCCTCAGGGTATCACTGCTGTGATCAACTTTGTGCCGGAGTTGTCTGTGGAAGAGAACGAAGAGACCATGCTTCGCGAGATCAAAAATGTCAAGACCGGTCAGGTGACCTATGCGGTACGTGATACGGTGATCGATGACAAAGAGATCAAGAAAGACGACTTCATGGGCATCGGTGACCAGGGCATCGTAGCCGTCGGTACCGACATGGTAAAAGTAACCCGTGATATGATCGCTGAACTTGTGGATGAAGATTCCGAACTGATCAGCATATACTACGGCTGTGACGTGGCAGAGGATGCAGCGGAAGCGCTGCGTACCGATCTGGAGGAGGCTTATCCCGCCTGCGATATTGAATTACAGTATGGTGGACAACCTATTTATTACTATACTGTTTCTGTAGAGTAAATTGAGAGTTTACGCGAGCAATGAGCCGCGCATAGGCATAGTGAGGACAGCGATGGGCGCTTGCGCACAAATCGCTGTCTTTACTTATGCCGTGATGCGGCGAAGGCCGCGATATGAAATAAGATTGGTAGCTTTTTTTGCTGACAATCTTATGAATGGCGTGGCTCATTGCGGAGAACAGCCAATAAATGTGGAGCGCCCTTTGCGACACATTTATGAATTGAGTGCATGGCTCGTAACGTAGGGTTGCCATAAAATCCACGAACTCCCGGAACATGCGATACACATGTCTCGATGTAAGGTCTCCGGATGTGAATTTTCTACGAAAAGTGATGAGTGGTTCTCAACATGACGGGGCCGCCTACAGTCGACATCCATGTCGACAATCGGCTGACGCGGACATCGTGTCCGCTTTCCCCCTGTCTTTCAGCACTTTTCTAGAAAATATCAACATCCTCCGACAAACATCTTCGACATGGCACTGCATATTACGGGAGTTCTGCGTTTTGAAAAGCTTTCAAAAAACCAGTAGCCATCTTTCTATTGCTTTGGTGGAAATCGTATCAAAATAGCAAAATCCGTACAAAAAAACTTCTAAATCAAACATTTTTGTACGGATTTTATGATTTTTTCCATTTCAGCGAAAATAACCTCTTATATAAGCCTAAAATCTCCTGTTTTTGTATTTTTTCAGCCCAAAATAGCGATTTTAATACAAAAAAGCTTGCCTCTTAACACACAGTATAAAGTCAAAAACAAAAACAGCGACTTGTGAGCAAGCACCCAATCACGGTTCTTATTTTGCCTATGCGCGGCTATTCTTTCGTAACTCTCAAGTTAGCAAGTTCTTAAAAAATCTACTATTTATACCAAAATCAGCCAAAATAGAAGAAAAATGCATCTGTAAATAAGTGGATTTTTGAAAAAATATTGATTTTGCACTTCATAGTGGAATATACTTCTTAAAAAGATAAATTCGTCCACTATTTTGTCTAGTCATGCCTTAAATAGTAGAATTTAGGATGCATAACAAAAGAGACAGCGTTATTTGCAAAAAGCGGAAACTAAAATAGTAAAAAAAGAGGATATAAACAACTTGTAAGGAGAATCATCTATGAGTGATGCAATTCCTGTGAACAGAATAAAGGGCGTGGGAGAGAAGACGGCGGCGCTGTTCGGCAAGATCAATGTCTATACCGTAGACGATCTGATCCGCCATTATCCCAGGGATTATGAGACTTACGATGCTCCGGTATCTGTCCGTGAAGCAGTTCCCGGTAAACTTCAGACCATCTACGGTCAGATCACAGCAATTCCCAACATAAAAAAAGTGCGCAACCTGTCGATCCTGAACGCTGTATTGAAGGACAGCAACGGGGAATCTATCCAGCTTACTTTTTTCAATATGCCTTTTTTAAAAAAAGTATTAAAGCCCGGCGGATTCTATCTGTTCCGGGGTCTCATACAGCAGCGGGGAATTCATAAGATCATGGAGCAGCCCAGGATGTTTACCTGGGACGAGTATCAGAAAAAGACCGGGAGACTCCTGCCAAGATACGCCCTGACCAAAGGTCTGACCAATCATACGGTGCAGAAATCTGTGGCACAGGCGCTGGAATACTATCCACCGGAAAAAGAATATCTGCCGCAGGTGATATTACAGAAATATCCCATGCTTTCCCACAGGGAAGCTGTCTATGCCCTGCATTTTCCTGAGAGCAGAGAGGAACTGTTAACTGCCAGAAACCGTATGGTATTCGAAGAATTCTTCTCCTTTTTACTGGTACTTCGCAAAAATAAGGAATTGGCGGCGAAGACAGAAAACCATTTTCCCATGTACGAGACTGCGGATACAGTGCGGTTTTTAGAACAGCTGCCGTTCCCGCTGACAAAAGCCCAAAAAAAAGTCTGGGGTGAGCTCAGGGAGGATATGGGAAGTCCTTATGCCATGAACCGTCTGATTCAGGGAGATGTCGGCTCCGGTAAGACGATCCTGGCAGTGCTGGCACTTCTCATGTGTGCGGCTAATGGTTATCAGGGAGCAATGATGGCCCCTACTGAAGTACTGGCAGTCCAACATTTTGAGACCATTTCAGGCTATATAGAAAAATATGGCATTGCTTTCCGTCCGGTGCTTCTGACAGGCTCTATGACGGCGAAGGAGAAACGGGAGGCTTATGCAAAAATTGCTTCCGGAGAGGCTAACCTGATCATCGGAACCCATGCGCTGATCCAGGAAAAAGTGGAATATTCTTCCCTGGCGCTGGTAGTAACGGATGAACAGCACCGCTTTGGTGTAAGGCAGAGGGAGACATTAGCCGCCAAAGGGAGTGAGCCTCATGTGTTAGTTATGAGTGCTACGCCAATTCCCAGGACATTGGCCATTATCCTATATGGGGATCTGAAGGTCTCGGTCATTGATGAACTTCCTGCGAACCGTCTGCCGATCAAGAACTGTGTAGTAGGCACATCTTATCGCCCCAAAGCCTATGAATTTATTGCAAAAGAGGTGGCTGCCGGCAGACAGGCTTATGTCATCTGTCCTATGGTGGAAGAAGGGGAATCGGAAGACCTGGAGAATGTAGTGGATTATACAGAGAAGCTCCGGGCAGTTCTGCCTCCTTCCGTACAGGTGGCTTATCTTCATGGGAAAATGCGCCCGGCAGATAAGAACCGTATTATGGAAGAGTTCGCTGCTAAGGAGATCGATGTCTTAGTCTCCACCACGGTAATTGAAGTAGGCATCAATGTTCCCAATGCCACAGTGATGATGGTGGAGAATGCGGAGCGCTTCGGTCTGGCACAGCTGCATCAGCTGCGTGGGCGTGTGGGACGTGGGGAATTCCAAAGCTATTGTATTTTTATCAGCACTTCCGAAGCCAAAGAGACCATGGAACGATTACAGATCCTGAACCATTCCAACGACGGTTTCCATATTGCTTCCGAGGATCTGAAACTGCGAGGTCCGGGAGATATCTTCGGCATCCGGCAGAGCGGTGAATTTGCATTTGTACTGGGTGATATATATACAGATGCAAATATTTTAAAAGAAGCTTCAGATGCCGTGGAACAGTTGCTTGTATCCGATCCGGAGCTGACAAATGACGACAGTCTGGCATTGGTGAACTATTTCAAAGAACATACCGCAGTAAATGTTGTTGACTTTCGGACCATCTGACAGTAAAATTATTTTTATGTTCAAAGTTTTATACTTAGGATCAGATAATTTATGTTAATTTATGCAAAGGGAAGGTTTAGATACCAGAATGTCAAAAATCGCAATTGTAACCGACAGTAACAGCGGCATTACACAGGCAGAAGGAGCCCGTCGCGGAATCCATGTTCTGCCCATGCCTTTTATGATCGATGAAGTCACATACTATGAAGATATTGACCTGACACAGGAGCAGTTCTATGAAAAGCTGAAATCCGGTGCCAATATTGCCACCAGCCAGCCGTCTCCTGACAGTGTCACCAGCCTGTGGGACAAGCTTTTACAGGAATATGACGAGATCGTACACATTCCTATGAGCAGCGGTCTGTCCGGTTCCTGTCAGAGTGCCATGGCCTTTGCGGCAGATTATGATGGCAGAGTTCAGGTCGTGAACAACCAGAGAATCTCCGTAACCCAGCGTCAGTCTGCGCTGGATGCCCTGCAGCTTGCAGCAGCCGGTAAAAATGCGGCCCAGATCAAAGAATTTCTGGAAAACGATAAATTCAACAGCAGTATCTATATTATGCTGGATACTCTGTATTACCTGAAAAAAGGTGGACGGATCACTCCGGCGGCGGCAGCCATCGGTACCATGCTTCGCCTGAAACCGGTGCTGACCATTCAGGGTGAAAAGCTGGATGCCTTTGCAAAGGCCAGAACCACCTCACAGGGCAAGAGCATGATGATCAATGCTATTAAAAAGGACATCAACGAGCGTTTTGGCGGCATGACGGAGGACAAGCATATCTGGCTGCAGATTGCCTATACCCACGACCGAGCTGCAGCAGAGCAGTTTCGCACCGAGGTAGAGACGGAATTCCCCGGCTACGATATTCATATCGATCCACTGTCTTTAAGCGTTGCCTGCCACATCGGCCCCGGTGCCCTGGCACTGGCATGCTGTAAGAAAATCACGGTATAATTTAAGAATTTCAAAGCATAAAAATTTCCAATGCGAAAGAAGCTCCTAGTAAGCCATAAAGGTGCCGGGAGCTTCTCTGTCACTGTGACAAAAAGGTACTTCTTATCTTTTCCAGATATTTTTTCCCAACAGGGAGTTCCTCTTTGCCATTGAGAACTACCCAGTTGTCCGTGAGACAGGTTACCTTTTTCATATTGATGATTATAGTTCTATGGCATTGCTGAAAATACGCAGGTAAATGAGAAAGGACTTCCCGTAGACTAATCATCTGGCGAAATTTTTCTTTTTCCGTAATAATCTCGATAGAGTGATTGCTGCTGGAAATATATAAAATTTCTTTGTAAGGTATCTTATACATTTCAGATCTGGTTCTTACCATATAATTTTGATCGCTGAGTTCTTCTGCTATCATCTCCAAATCCCGGTCTAATTTTACAGGGTCAATGGGCTTTAGAAGATAGTCCAACGCCCGGACAGAATACCCTTCAAAAACATACTCTTGAAATCCGGTCAGAAAAATGATATGTCCCTTGTAGTTATGTGCCCGGAGTTTTTTTGCAATATCGACACCATTTTCTTCTTTTAACGAGATATCCAGAAAATATACATCGGTTGCAAGGTAACTGCTGGTGAAAAAAATATGATGAGAGGAGGGATACCATTTCACCGCAACTTCCAGATGATGGGCATGAAACCAGTTTCTTATTTTTTCTGTTAAATCCTGTGCAAAGCGTTCTTCATCCTCAATAATGGTAACATGTATGTTCATAGGTTATTCCTTTCTACCTCTAAAGAAACAGGAAGTGCTATTGTTATAGTAAACTTATCAGCAGAAGGTGTTACCTGATAAAATCCCCCACAAGCTTCCGTTACCCTGGCAACCTGACGCAATCCGTAACCATGTTCTTTCCCGTCTTTGGTTGACAGCAAATTACCTTTTTTATTATACCTGTAATTAGCGGCACTGGAATTGCTCAAAGTGATCAGCAGCATATCGCCCTTGGGCTTTATGTCCAGATGGATCCAGGGAGCGGCAGGGCAGGACTGGCAGGCCTCGATGGCATTGTCCAAAATATTGGTAAACAGCGTCGAAGTATCCAGTGGAGACAGGGGAAATGCTGTGGGGAGGTACACCGAATGTTCAAAGCGTATTCCTTTGTGCTCCATGGTGTAATATTTCAAAGACAACACTGCGTCCAGAATCGGATTGCCCGAGGAAAAGACCGGTTTGATCATATCGGAACTGCTTAAAAGCTCATTCACATATAGTAACGACTCGTCATACTGTTTTTGTTGCAGCATGGTGGAAAGTACCTGCAACTGGTTCTTATAATCATGTTTCCAGCCCCGGATAAAAGCGGAAGATTCTTTCAGATTGACCAGTTCCTGTTCCTCAATCTGATATAGATTATTACGCTGCTGTAACTCATTATTTTTGCTGTAATAGATTCCAAGAAGTTCTACGATCATCAATAGCAGCAGGAGAACTCCAAGAAAAATATAGTTGACCGTTGCAAGAGAGATTCTGGACAGCACGATCTCATTGCGTTCGAAATAAAACACATATTTCAAAAGAATATCAGAGGCAAAAACTCCCAGTCCGCAAGTCAAAAAAATTACACCTTCAAAATATCCCGGGAATTTCAAATCCTGCGGGAAGAATTGAATGACTGCCCAGATTAGGAGGCAATAGGTGAGTATGTATATGACCAGAGCCTGACTGCGAATGGCAGAATTGACCGTAAGTGCCTCCGAAGTATCCTGAAACAGAATTCCCAGTACAGAGAAAGTTACACTGTCCGAAACAACTGCCAGCAAAGCGGGAATACCACCGATCAACAATCTGGCTCCCCGGGAGCCTTCCGCAAACACCATAGTATATAAAATCTGGCAGATCAGACCGGATACGCAGGTAATGGTGGGGGCAATATTCATAAGATTCAGCAATGTGATCAGGACAAAGAGAAGCATCAATCCGATGCCCCTGTAGATCCAGTGGAGCCGCCGGAGTGTGAACGTTCTGGAAATAAAAAAATAGAATAATAAAACGGTTATCACGTTGACAAGCAATTCTCCAATATTCATAACTTTTCTCCATTTTAGTTATATAGTATTTCCTCTGAATGTAATTATAAGATGCATTATTTAAAAGGTCAAAAATCATTTGTGCTCAAAAATAAGACTTTCTCATTTAAATTCATTCAAGCATACGAAAGCAATTATATTCTCCATTCTGATTATAGGCATCAACAATTATATAACAATAAAAAGTATATGCTAAAAAAATTCGCGCTTGTAAAATAGCTGTTCACGCCGATTATATTGAAAAAGAAAAGAGAAGTGTTAAGATACAACTATGTCGACATAAGTAAACATTTTAAAAATACTTTTTTGGAGAGCATAGTATGAGGAAATTTTTTTTCGTAATTTCGGTCGTAGGGAGTGTATTTTTTATGACGGCATGCGGATTAAACGAAGAAGAAAATATCACACCTTCTATAGATGGGATGGTGGTGGCACCGGCAGCAACGGATAGCCCCTCCCCCCTCGCAACTACGCAGGAAGGGACGCTCGAAAATGTCCCTGCACCAACGCCGTATTGCCACGGAAGATACGATGAAATAGGTTCCTTTTGTGTGTATATTGAGAATTTCAGTACAAACAACGACTATATTGTAGTACGCCCTGTGGAATGGATCATCCCGGAGGATGAGAAGCGGATTAAAGAATTAGATCTGGATGTGGAAAGAGATTTGGTATCCGGTTATTACATAAAGGATTGGGGATTCAGCGAAATGAAGATACCCATCACAGAGAATACGGAATATCATTTCATAGACTATTGGCACGACTTTTCGGAATTACAAAAGCAGGGGCTTTGTACCATTACAAAAGAGGAAGAAGTATTCATAAGTTGTTGGGAAAAGTATACTTCTATGATGCATGAATATCCTTTCTTCGTTGAACTGAATGAAGATGGAACATTAAAGCTGATTTCTGAAAAGGTGATTCCTTGAATTTTCGAAAATTCAACACGAAAAATCCATTTCAGCTTATAGGAAAATTTTTTAATATTTTAAAGAGGGTTTTTAATGGATAATTTTGGCCATCAGTTCAAGAGAACTGGTGGTCTTTTATTTTCTCCGGTAGAACCCTATCCCTTGTATTTTTTGCTTTTCCAAACACAAAATCTGTGATATACTATAGACAATAATGTATTGAGAAGGAGTTCCATTTCATGGCAAAAGACAATAATTATGACGCCTCAAGTATTACCGTCCTGGAAGGACTGGAAGCGGTAAGAAAGAGACCCGGAATGTATATCGGCAGTGTCTCCACCAAGGGTCTGAACCACCTGATCTACGAGATCGTAGATAACTCTGTGGACGAGCATCTGGCCGGATACTGCGATACGATAAAAGTAACATTAGAAGCGGACGGCTCCGCAACCGTGGAAGATAACGGTCGTGGTATTCCCGTGGGTATGCACGAAAAAGGGATCAGCGCGGAGCGTCTGGTATTCACGACTCTGCATGCCGGCGGTAAGTTCGACAATTCCGCATATAAGACCAGCGGCGGTCTGCACGGCGTAGGTTCCTCTGTAGTAAATGCTCTGTCTACACGACTGACAGTAAGAGTCAAGACCGGTGGCTGTATTTACGAAGACCGCTATGAACGGGGGAATCCCGTTCTGGATCTGGTAGACGGTCTGCTTCCCATCGTAGGTAAGACAAGGGAGACCGGTACCACCATTAACTTTCTGCCGGACGATACTATCTTCGATAAAACACGTTTCAAGGAAGATGAAGTAAAGAGTCGTCTGCATGAGACCGCTTATCTGAATCCAAAGCTTACGATCATTTTTGAAGATAAGAGAAAAGAAGAACCTGAAAAAGTCACGTTCCATGAGCCGGAGGGAATCATCGGCTTTATCAAAGACATGAACCGTTCCAAAGAGACGGTTCATGATGTGATCTATTTCTCCGGTGAGAGTGACGGAATCTCTGTGGAAGTGGCATTTCAGTATGTAAATGAATTCCATGAAAATGTCTTGGGTTTTTGCAACAATATTTACAACTCCGAGGGCGGTACCCACCTGACGGGTTTCAAGACCCAGTTCACCAATGTGATCAATACCTATGCCCGTGAGTTGAACATTTTAAAAGAAAAAGATGCCAACTTTACCGGTGCGGATGTTCGTAACGGTATGACTGCCGTCGTATCCATCAAGCATCCGGATCCCCGTTTTGAAGGACAGACCAAGACCAAGCTGGACAACCAGGATGCCGCAAAAGTTGTGGCAAAAGTAACCGGAGAAGAAATTGTAAGATTTTTCGACCGAAATTTAGAGACCCTGAAAAGCATCATCGGCTGTGCGGAAAAGGCAGCTAAGATCCGTAAGACCGAGGAAAAGGCAAAGACCAATATGCTGACAAAGCAGAAGTTTTCCTTTGATTCCAACGGAAAACTGGCAAACTGCGAGTCCAGAGATCCTTCCAAATGTGAAATTTTCATTGTAGAGGGTGATTCTGCGGGCGGCAGTGCCAAGACAGCAAGAAACCGTATGTATCAGGCAATCCTGCCTATCCGCGGTAAGATCCTGAACGTGGAGAAAGCCAGCATCGATAAGGTTCTGGCAAATGCTGAGATCAAGACCATGATCAACGCATTCGGCTGTGGATTTTCCGAGGGTTACGGTAATGATTTTGATATTACCAGGCTGCGCTATGACAAGATCATCATCATGGCGGATGCCGATGTGGATGGTGCCCATATTTCCACATTGCTGCTTACCTTATTTTACCGTTTCATGCCGGATCTGATCTTCGAGGGGCATGTGTACATAGCAATGCCTCCCTTATACAAGGCAATGCCCTCCAAGGGAGAAGAAAAATATCTATACGATGACAAGGCACTGGAAAAATACCGTAAGACCCACAAGGGACCCTTTACCTTACAGCGATACAAAGGTCTGGGTGAGATGGATGCCGAACAACTGTGGGAGACCACACTGGATCCGGAACGCAGACTGTTGAAATTGGTGGAGATCGAGGATGCACGTATGGCTTCCGAGATGACTGAGCTTCTCATGGGTACGGATGTACCACCCAGAAAAGCCTTTATTTATGATCACGCTACAGATGCGGAATTAGACATCTAGTATCATAAGATCCTGAAATGTAATGTCAGAAAGACGAGGACCAGAAATGGACGACAGCAGAATTATAAAAACAGAATACTCCGAGGAGATGCAGAAATCCTTCATCGACTATGCCATGAGCGTTATCATTGCCAGAGCCCTGCCGGATGTCAGAGACGGCCTGAAGCCGGTACAGCGTAGAACTCTCTACGATATGCACGAGTTGGGGATCCGTTACGACCGTCCCTATCGTAAAAGTGCCCGTATCGTAGGTGATACCATGGGTAAATATCATCCCCATGGTGACAGTTCCATCTATGAGGCACTGGTAGTCATGAGCCAGGATTTCAAAAAAGGTATGCCTCTGATCGACGGTCACGGTAACTTCGGCAACATCGAAGGAGACGGAGCCGCTGCCATGCGTTATACCGAGGCAAGACTGCAGAAAGTGACCCAGGAAGCTTTCCTGGCGGATCTGGATAAGGATGTGGTAGATTTTGTACCGAATTTCGATGAGACGGAAAAAGAACCTTCCGTACTGCCGGTAAAGATCCCGAACCTCTTAGTCAACGGCTCGGAGGGTATTGCCGTAGGTATGGCGACCAGCATTCCGCCTCACAATCTGGGTGAAGTTATTGATGCTGTAAAAGCGTATATGCTGAATAACGAGATCACGACAAAAGAACTGATGCGTTATCTGAAAGGACCGGATTTTCCCACAGGTGGTATCGTTATTAATAAGGATGAACTGGAAGAGATCTACGAGACCGGAACCGGTAAGATCAAGCTGCGTGGCAAGGTAGAATTCCAGAAAGGAAAAGCCGGCAAGACCAACGTGGTGATCACTGAGATTCCCTATACCATGATCGGAGCCAATATTGCAAAATTTTTATCCGATGTAGCAGCTCTGTCCGAGACCAAAAAGACCCAGGATATTGTAGATATTTCCAACCAGTCCTCCAAGGAGGGCATTCGTATCGTAATTGAATTACGTAAGGATGCAGATCCCGAGAACTTTGTAAATATGCTTTATAAAAAAACTCGTCTGGAAGATACCTTCGGTGTGAACATGCTGGCTATTGCAAACGGCAGACCGGAGACCATGGGCTTAAAGCAGATCATCAAGGCGAATGTGGATTTCCAGTTTGAAGTAGCCACCAGAAAATATACGAATCTTCTTGCCAAAGAAATGGAGCGCAAGGAGATTCAGGAGGGTCTGATCAAGGCCTGCAATGTGATCGATCTTGTCATTGAAATTTTACGTGGTTCCAAAGACCGAGCCATGGCAAAGGCCTGCCTCGTAGAAGGCAGGGTGGACGGAATCAAGTTCAAATCCAAAGAATCAAAGATCATGGCAGCCCAGCTGATGTTCACCGAGAAACAGGCGAACGCTATCTTAGAGATGCGTCTGTATAAGCTGATCGGTCTGGAACTGGAAGCCCTGATCAACGAGCACGAAGAGACCCTGGCGAATATCTATCGCTACGAAGACATACTGGATCGCAGAGATTCCATGGCACAGGTCATCATGAATGAACTGGATGGATTCAAAAAGGAATACAGCCATCCTCGTAAGACGGTCATCGAGAACGGCCAGGAAGCTGTTTATAAAGAAAAAGAACTGGAAGAAATGGACGTGGTCTTCCTGATGGACCGTTTTGGTTACGCAAAAACCATCGACCTGTCTACTTATGAACGGAATAAAGAAGCCGCGGATGCAGAGAATAAATACGTCTTCACCTGTAAAAACACCGGACGTATCTGCCTGTTTACCAATACCGGTCAGATGCATACCGTCAAGGTACTGGATCTGCCTTACGGCAAATTCCGTGACAAAGGTGTGCCTATCGATAATGTAAGTAACTTCAGTCAGGCCAAAGAAGAGCTGGTCTATATCACCAGTCAGAAGGAACTGAACTTATGTCAGGTAATTTTCGCCACTGCTGAATCCATGCTAAAAGTAGTGGACGGCGGAGAGTTTGACGTAACCAAGCGTACGGTTGCAGCCACCAAACTGGCGGAAGGAGATACCCTCGTAAGTGTAACAGCACTCACGGACCAGCGGAACATTGTGCTGCAGACAAAGGGCGGATTTTTCCTTCGTTTTGCTGTAGATGAGATTCCTGAGAAAAAGAAAGGGGCCATCGGTGTCCGCGGTATGAAATTATCCGACGGCGATCTGGTGGAAAATGTGTATTACACCAAAAACGCCGTGGAAACCACCATTGAATACAAGGGTAAAGAACTTGTCTTAAACAATCTGAAGCTCGGCAAACGTGACAGCAAGGGCACCAAAGTGAGAGTGTAACTTTTTAAACAGAATCATTCATAAAACATTTATAGAGAAAACGGAGAGTAATCATATGAGAGTCATTGCAGGAACCGCAAGAAGTCTGCCGTTAAAGACCCCGGAGGGCATGGATACCAGACCCACAACCGACCGGATCAAAGAAACTCTTTTTAATATGCTGCAGACTTATATTCCGGACTGTGTGTTCGTGGATATTTTCAGCGGAAGCGGCGGCATTGGTATTGAGGCATTGAGCCGCGGTGCCAGAAAAGCATATTTTATCGAAAATGCCCCGAAGGCATTAGCATGTATCGAGGATAATCTGGCATTTACGAAAATGAAAGATCGTGCTATCGTATTAAAGCAGGATGCCTGTGCCGGGCTGACCGGCATCTACGAAAAACACGTGGATGTGATCTTCATGGATCCACCCTACGATCAGGAGCAGGAACGCAGAGTTCTGGAACAGCTGCGTTATGCAAAATATGTATCAGAGGAAACACTGATCCTCGTGGAGGCCTCTCTGCATACGGATTTTTCTTATGTAGAGGAGCTTGGGTTTGAAGTAACCCGTGAAAAAAAATACAAAACCAACAAGCATGTATTTCTTCGCAGGAAATAATTGCAGAACGGAGATTTTATGAAAAGGGCTGTTTATACCGGAAGCTTTGATCCTATTACCAACGGACATATGGATATCATCCGCCGGGCCTCGGAAATATTTGATGTTTTAATTGTCAGTGTTTTGAATAATAAAGAAAAGACACCGTTGTTTTCTGTAGAGGAACGTGTTAAGATACTAGAAGAAGCCACAAAAGATCTGCCTAATGTGCAGATTGACAGTTTCAGTGGCCTATTAGTAGATTATGCACAGGAAAAGGATCTGCATGTCATTGTGCGGGGGTTGCGTGCCATTACGGATTTTGAGTACGAACTGCAGATGGCCCAGACCAACCGGATGCTTTCCCACGGCAAAATCGATACTGTTTTTTTAACAACCAGTCTGGAATACGCGTATTTAAGTTCCTCTGCCATCAAGCAGATTGCAAGCTTTGACGGAGACATCACACCCTGTGTTCCGGATTTTGTAGCTGATCTGATTTACGAAAAATATCGTCAGAAAAAGCTTTCAGACAATCGCAATGTGTAAATAAGGAGAGTTTCATGAGCAGTCGAATCGAACAATTAATTGACGAAATAGAAGATTATATCGAGAGCTGTAAGCCTAAGTTCATGTCCAGTACCGAGATCATTGTTAATAAGGATGAAATCGATGAATTGTTGCGGGAACTGCGCATGAAGACACCGGATGAGATCAAACGTTATCAGAAGATCATCAGCAACAAAGAGGCAATTCTGAACGATGCCAAGGCCAAGGCAGAAGCTCTGATCAATGAAGCAACCGTTCATACCAACGAACTGATCAATGAACATGAAATTATGCAGCAGGCATATGCCCAGGCCAACGAGGTGGTCACCATGGCCAGTAAACAGGCACAGGAGATTTTGGACAATGCCACCATTGAAGCCAATGAATTAAAATCCCAGGCAATGCAGTATATGGATGATATGCTGGCTCATCTGGAAAATATCATATCCGCTTCCACACAGCAGGCCAGTTCCAATTATGATACCCTGATCGGCAATCTGAATCAGTATCGGGATATTATCCAGTCTAACCGTAGTGAACTCCATCCGGTAGATGAAGACTTAGAGGGTATAGACAACGCTGACAAGGCCAGTGATGATTTAAATGTAATGTAATCATAAAACCAGTTTTCTGCCGAAAGCTGGTTTTTTAAAAATAAAGGAATTGACATAATGAAAGTTAGTAAAAAACAAAAAAGGCTGTTTGTCAGGACAATGATCTGTACGGTCAGTCTTGTCACAGCCTGTTTTTTTTGCAGTTCGCTGGAAGCTGCTGCGGCTCCGAGAGCACAGGAGACCGGAGAGAGGGTTACCATTGTCATCGATCCCGGACACGGTGGTGAAAATGAAGGAACCCTGGAAGGCATTGTCCAGGAGAAGAAAATGACCATGGTTACCGCCATGGCAATGTATGAAGAATTACTGAAATATGATAATGTGGATGTCTACCTGACCCATACGGAAGATGTCAATCTTTCTCTGGCAGACCGGGCACAGTTCGCTGAAGAGCGGAATGCGGATTTTTTATTCAGTATTCATTACAATGCATCCGTGGATCATGACCTGTTCGGTTCCGAAGTATGGATCTCTTCCGTACAGCCATACAATGCCTACGGCTATCAATTCGGCTGGGAACAGATGCAACAGATGAAAGATATGGGACTGTTCCTCCGCGGCGTCAAGACAAAATTGAAAAATAATGGAGACGATTATTACGGAATCATCCGGGAGTGCACCGCCCGATCAATTCCTTCCGCTATCATTGAGCACTGTCATGTCGACGAAAGTCGTGATACCCCTTATTGCCAGACCGAAGAGGATTGGAAACGTTTCGGCAGAGAGGATGCATTATCCGTTGCCAGATATTTTGGATTATCCAGCACAAGTCTTGGGGTAGATTACAGCAATGAAGCGAATAATCTTCCGGAAGTATCTCTGCAATCCATTCTTCCCGCTACGATCCGTGATCAGACCGAACCGGATGTCTGTGTACTGACATTGCAAAATGCGGATTACGACACCGGAGAAGTCACATTGGAAGTGACCGCGACGGACTACGATTGTCCCATGATGTATTATGATTACAGTACTGATGGAGGGAAGACTTATTCCGAACTGATCCCCTGGCCGGATCTGGATATCATGGCCGGCACTTATCCAGATACTTTTACCTTTTCCCTGTCCTTCACTAAGGGAGAAACCCCGGTAATCACGGTGCGTGGATATAACCAGGCGGATCTGTTTACCGAAAGTGAACCGATTACTTTTGCCAAGCCTTTTGTCGATCAGGAGAAGGCTGCGGAAGAAGCAAGACAGGAAAGTCTGGCTGCAGAAGAGGCAGCGGCTTCCCGCGAATCGGACCCCCAGGTGACCGACGCTTACGGTTCTGTGATCACCATGGCTGATGCAGCCGGGAATACAGGAGCATCCTCTGAAGGCAAAAAGGAAGTAAATTTCGGAGTGTTCCTGGTCATATGTATCGTTCTGGTGGTATTACTTCTGATGGTCTTTCTACTGTATCAGATCCAACAGAGCAGGCACCGGAAACGCAGACGGAAGGCTCAGCGCAGAAATGTGTCCGGGCGCAACAGGAACCATCCCAGATAATAAAGTGCTGTAAGTCCGGTAAGAAACATTTTATGAAAAAAATATCCGGTCAGAGATAAACCGGTATTTCGGATACAGCTTCCGGTCTGGGCCAGGCAGCAAAGTCCTCCGGCAGGTAGCAGCAATAACGTATAAAGAGGCCATCGATCCCCCAATATGCTTAACCCTCCGCTAATCTCCAAAAGCGGAGCACAGACACGACCATCCGGAAGAAAGATCCCCGGCAGCAGATTCAGCAGATTGAAGAAGATCATATAACCTCCCAGCTGTAAAATATTTCTGCCGGCAGCATACACTGCTTCATCCAATGCTTCCAACAACGGCATAACAGGTGTTCCACCGACTGACACTGTGAAAACCATCTGTGACATCGGAATTTTCCTGCGATATACTGTATAACGCAGAAGGATACCGTACCCCAGTGGAATACCATACATTCCGAATAAATAGGGCAGGATTGATTCCCGGTGCAGCAGAGGCAGAACAAATCCAAGAAAATATACCGGTCCAAGATTGTTACAGAAGGACAGCAGATATTGTCCTTCCGTTACAGAAAGTTCCTGTCTGTCGCGAAAATCAGCAATGGTACGGGCTCCCATGGGAAATCCGCACAGAAATCCCATCAGGATCACATAGGTTCCAGGTCCGGACAGACGGAATATTTTTTCAAACAAAGGTTGTACCGGTCGGATCAGACTGTTTACCAGTCCCATGCGGATCAATGTTCCCGACAGGATCATAAACGGAAGAAGCACCGGCACCATTTTTTCATACCAAAGTTCCAGTCCCAAGGCAGCATATGCAAGGCTTAAGGAAGAATGTGTCAGGATGCAGCAGGTCATTACAACAAAAAAACAGATTCCGGATATTTTTTTCATAGCAGACTGCCTTGCAGAGTTTGTATACTATATGCCGGAAAAAGAATTTTAAGTCTTAAGAAAGAGATCAGTGTCCATGCGATTGGATAAATTTTTATGTGATAATAATATAGGCACCAGAAGCCAGGTAAAGGAATACATCAAAAAGGGACAAGTGGCGATAAACGGTCAGATAGTCAAAAAGCCGGAGACAAAGGTCAATGAAGATACCGACATTGTCATTTGTCAGGGGAAAGAAATCCATTATCAAAAATATGTCTATTACATGTTAAATAAACCGGAGGGTGTCGTATCCGCCACCAATGACAATACTGCACCCACCGTGGTGAGTCTCCTGACGGTACCGGAACAGAAGGAGCTGTTCCCGGTAGGACGTCTGGATAAAGATACTACCGGGTTGTTGCTCTTAACCAATGACGGTGCTCTGGCCCATGATCTGTTGTCGCCGAAAAAGCATGTGGATAAAACATATCGTGTAAGGCCGGAAAAGCCGCTTTCCGCAGAAGATATCCACCGTCTGGAATCTGGTCTTGAAATCGGAGATGACAAACCGACGGCTCCAGCGAAAGCCGTACTTACCGAAGACGGAGACCTGTTACTGACCATTCACGAGGGGCGTTTTCATCAAGTAAAGCGCATGTTGCAGGCCATAGGTAATCAGGTACTTACTTTAGAACGTATCCGTTTCGGCTCTCTGTCCCTGGATCCTGCTCTTTCCCGAGGGGATTACCGGGCGTTGACCGAAGATGAAATCAAACACTTACGAATAAAGGAGTAAATTTTAATGCAATTCAAAAGAATGTTTTCCACAGATGCCTACAAAGGGACCAGCGGATATCTCCGCACCCAGAAAAATTATGAAATTTTACGAACGGTGCTTTATTTTGCCATTTCCCTGTCTCTGTTTCTTGCCGGATGGGTCACTACCGGCAGTCGGGAGAATCTTCTGACCATCGTAGCAGTACTGGGATGTCTTCCGGCATGCAAAAGTCTGGTGGAGATGTTTATGTTCTTACGCTATAAGGGGTGTAACGAACAGGATGCTGCGCAGATTGCCGCACATACCGACGGCCTTACCGGACTCTATGATATGGTGTTTACCTCCTATGAGAAAAATTATGTGATTCATCACATGACCATCTGCGGCAACACTCTCTGCGGATACACGTCCGATCCGAAGTTCGCAGAACAGGCTTTTTATAAACACATTCAGGATATTCTGAAAAAGGATAATTACAGAGAAGTCACTGTGAAAATTTTTCATGATCTTGACAAGTATCTGAAGAGATGTGAACAGTTAAAAGACCTTCCCGCACAGCCGGAACTGACAGGCGGAATCTGTCAGACATTAAAAAGCGTATCTCTATAAAATACTTTTGAAAAGAGGGATTTTTATGCAGCAACTCACCATTGGTAAAAATCAGGCTGGCCAACGTCTGGACAAATTTCTGAAAAAAGCATTTCCAAACGCCGGTACCGGATTTTTATATAAGATGTTACGCAAAAAAAATATTACATTGAATGGGAAAAAAGCAGAAGGAAAAGAAATTCTTGCCCAAGGAGACGAGATAAAATGCTTTTTCTCGGAGGAAACGTTTGCCTCACTGTCCGGCACCGAGAATAGAGAAACCACTTCTGACTACCGTAAAGCTTACCGTTCCCTAAAGGATATCAGTGTTCTCTATGAGGATGAAGATATTCTGTTGCTGAATAAACCCGCCGGGGTTCTGACGCAGAAGGCGAAACCGGAGGATCTATCCCTGAATGAATGGCTGATCGGACATCTGCTGGCTACGGATGGCATCACTGAGGCCGATCTCGCCACTTTTCATCCATCTGTCTGTAACCGCCTGGACCGCAATACCAGCGGAATCGTATTATGTGGTAAGACGTTATCCGGTTCCCAGGCTCTCAGCCATATCATCAAGGATCGTACGGTAAAAAAATATTATCAGACAATCTGCAAGGGCAAAATCGTACAGGAGAGTACCCTGGAGGGTTATCTATATAAAGAGGAAAGTACCAATACCGTAAAGGTTTATGCGGATCCGTCGGAGGCTCCCGCTGAGGCTTCCTATATCCGTACCATTTATATGCCAAATGCCGTGGCAGGAGATTTCACGCTGTTAACCGTAGAACTGGTCACCGGCAAGACACACCAGATCCGTGCCCACCTGGCCGGCACCGGGCATCCGTTGTTAGGAGATACCAAATACGGAGACAACAAATTAAACAGGAGAATGCAGTCGGAATACTCTCTGCATCATCAGCTTCTGCATGCCGGAAGGATCTGTTTTCCGAAAGAGACAGAAGGACCTCTTGCCAAAGTAAGCGGACAGACTTTTACCGCACCACTTCCCCATAAATTTGCAGAAATCTTACAGGCTCTGAATCTGGCTCCTGACAGTGCCTGTTAGAAAGGAGCCCTAACAAATGGCAACATGGAATACGAGAGGACTCCGGGGATCCACACTGGAAGACATGGTCAACCGTACTAATGAAAAATACGCGGAGGCCGGACTGGCGTTGATACAGAAGATTCCTACTCCCATTACCCCCATCAAAATGGATAAAAACAGCCGGCAGATCACACTGGCTTTTTTCGAACAGAAGAGTACCGTAGACTACATCGGTGCCGTGCAGGGAATCCCTGTATGCTTTGATGCCAAGGAATGTGCCGTGGATACTTTTTCCCTGCAGAATATTCATCCTCACCAGGTAGAATTTATGCGGCAGTTTGAAAAACAGGGTGGCATTGCTTTTTTCCTGATTTTCTACAGTCATAAGGACCTGTTATACTATCTGCCTTATGAAATGCTCCGGTTTTTCTGGGACAGAGCACAGGAAGGCGGCCGGAAAAGCTTTCGGTTCGAAGAATTAAATCCGGAATATGTTCTTCCGAAGCATCAGGGAATTCTGGTTCCCTATCTGGACATTTTGAAAAAAGATCTGGAAGATCGGGAAGAATAAATTTCTTGACATCAGAGAAGCCACCTAGTATACTACAAATAGTTTCACATACTACTATGGTAGCACGTTAGCTTGCTAAAGTATATAAAAGCATATAAAGCAGAGGATGTTATTATGAACAACAGACTTTTACATACCCCGGAAGGTGTCCGGGATATTTACGGAAAAGAATATGCCAGGAAACTGGCTGTGGAGCAGAAGCTGCAGAATGCTATTCATTGTTTTGGATATGAAGATATTCAAACACCTTCCATTGAATTTTTCGATGTATTTTCCAAGGAGATCGGAACCACTCCCAGCAAAGAGCTTTATAAATTTTTTGACAAGGAAGGAAATACATTGGTGTTGAGACCGGACTTTACCCCGTCCATTGCCCGTTGTGCAGCCAAATATTTCATGGAAGAGAAGGTTCCTCTTCGCTTCAGTTATAACGGCAATACCTTCACTAACACTTCCAATCTGCAGGGTAAGTTAAAAGAAGTGACCCAGATGGGAGCGGAACTCATCGGTGATCCTTCGGTGGAGGCAGATGCGGAAGTCATCAGTATGGTGATCGAAGCGCTGAAGAGCACCGGACTGACAAGATTTCAGGTAACCATAGGAGAAGTGGATTATTTTCGTGGTCTCTGTGAAGAAGCCGGTCTGGATGAAGACACGGAAAAAGAACTTCGTTCCTGCATCTCCGGCAAGAATTTTTTCGCTGCGCAGGAACTTCTGGAACAGAAGCAGATTCCGGAACCTTATCACAGCATATTATTAAAGCTTGCAGATATGTTTGAAAACATAGAATCTCTGGAGGATGCCAAAGCCCTGGTAAAAAATGAACGTTCCTTACAGGCGATCGCAAGACTCGAGAAATTAAAAAAACGCCTGAAGCAATACGGAGTAGCGGAATATATTACCTTTGATCTCGGGATGCTCAGCAAATATCAGTATTATACTGGTGTTGTATTTAAGGCTTATACCTATGGCATCGGTGATGCCGTGGTAAAGGGCGGTCGTTATGACAACCTGCTTAGAAAGTTCGGTAAAGATACGGCAGCTATCGGTTTTGTCATCGTTATTGATGATCTGCTGGAGGCTTTATCCCGTCAGAAAGTAGTGATTGATGTTCCCGCTTCCGGCCAAATTTTGTATTACAGGGCAGGAGACGAGACGGATTATCTTGCAAAGCTTGCTGAGGCTGCAAAATTACGTAAAAAAGGCATTCCCACCGTACTTTCCCCCGACATCACTGAGAACGAGGAGGCAGACCAGTAATGAGTGAAGAAAGATATCTTACGTTTGCTCTGGGAAAGGGCAGACTTGCCAAAAAGACACTGGATCTTTTCGAGCAGATCGGTATTACCTGCGACGAAATGAAAGATAAAGACACCAGAAAACTGATATTTGTCAATGAAGAATACAAATTGCGCTTTTTCCTGGCTAAAAGCCCCGATGTTCCCACTTATGTCGAATACGGTGCTGCGGATATCGGTGTGGTCGGAAAAGATACGATTTTGGAAGAAAACCGTAATGTCTATGAAGTCCTGGATCTTGGTTTTGGCAAATGCCGTATGTGTGTCTGCGGTCCCGCTTCCGCCGGAGAACTGTTAAAGCATCATGAGAGAATCCGGGTAGCCAGCAAATACCCTAATATCGCCAGAGAATACTTTTACAATAAAAAGCATCAGACAGTAGACATTATCAAGTTAAATGGCTCTGTGGAGTTAGGTCCTCTGGTAGAGTTATCCGATGTCATCGTGGATATTGTGGAGACCGGTTCCACCTTAAAAGAAAACGGTTTGGAAGTTTTGGAAGAGGTATGTCCTTTGTCCGCCCGCATGATCGTCAATCCGGTAAGCATGCAGATGGAAGCCGACCGTATCCGCAAACTGGTGGGGGCAATCCGCGAGCAGTTAAAAATACATTCGTAACCAGATTAATCAGAAAATAGAGCAGATAAATCACAGCATATTGATTAGGAGAGTACCGTTATGAGAATCGTAGCATTGGATAAAGAATCAAAACAGAGTATTTTGAACGACCTCTTAAAGAGAAGTCCGAATAACTACTCTCAGTACGAAAGCACCGTGAATCAGATCATTGACAGAGTTCGTGCCGAGGGTGACAGTGCTTTATTCGATTATACCCTGCAGTTCGATAAGTTTACTTTAACCGCAGAAAACATTCGTGTCACGAAGGAGGAGATTGCGGAGGCTTATACGCAGATGGATGAAAACCTGATCGATGTGATCCGTCAATCTGCAGAGAATATCCGCGCTTTTCACCAGAAACAGCTTCGTAACAGCTGGTTCGATGCCAAGCCCGACGGCACTATCTTAGGTATGAAGATCACCGCCATTGAGAGGGCGGGTGTCTATGTTCCCGGTGGAAAAGCCGCTTATCCTTCCAGTGTATTGATGAATGTGATCCCTGCGAAAGTAGCCGGTGTAGATGAGATCATTATGACCACCCCTCCCGGAAAAGACGGTAAAGTCAATCCCGGTACTCTGGTAGCCGCTGATATCGCCGGTGTGGATACCATCTATAAGGTTGGCGGAGCACAGGCCATCGCTGCCATGGCTTTTGGCACAGAGTCTGTTCCGAAGGTAGACAAGATCACCGGCCCCGGTAATATTTTCGTAGCACTTGCCAAAAAAGCAGTGTACGGCTATGTCAGCATTGATTCCATTGCCGGCCCAAGTGAAATTCTGGTGCTGGCGGATGAGACCGCAACTCCCAGATATGTTGCGGCAGATCTTCTGTCCCAGGCAGAGCATGACGAGCTTGCAAGTGCTATTCTGATCACGACTTCTAAGGAGCTTGCTGAGAAGGTATCCGAGGAAGTGGACGGTTTTGTCAAAGTCTTAGAGCGTGCTCCCATTATCCAGAAGTCTTTGGACAATTACGGCTATATTCTGTTAGCTGACAATATGGAAGATGCCATTGATGCAGCAAATGCCATTGCTTCCGAACACCTTGAGATCATTACGAAAAATCCTTTTGACACCATGACACGTATCCGCAACGCCGGTGCCATTTTCTTAGGAGAGTATGCTTCCGAGCCTTTAGGAGATTATTTTGCAGGTCCGAACCACATCCTGCCTACCAACGGTACCGCAAGATTTTTCTCACCGGTAAATGTAGATGATTTCATCAAGAAGACCAGTATCATTTCTTATTCCAGACAGGCACTGGAAAAGGTACATACACAGATCGAGACTTTTGCGAAGAGCGAAGGCTTGACCGCACACGCAAACAGTATTAAAGTGAGATTTGAAGACTAGGAGACATTATGGAACGAAAAGCATCTGTGACCCGAACAACAAAGGAGACCGATATCGCCATCACCTTGAATCTGGACGGCAGTGGAAAAGCTGATCTGTCTACCGGCATCGGATTTTTTGATCACATGCTGGACGGCTTTGCCAGACACGGCTTTTTTGATCTGGACTGCACGGTAAAGGGAGACTTACAGGTGGACGGCCACCATACGGTGGAGGACACCGGTATCGTCTTAGGCGAAGCCATTAAAAAAGCGGTGGGAGACAAGAAGGGTATCAACCGTTATGGTTATTTTATCCTGCCCATGGATGATGTGCTTGCCTTATGTGCCGTTGACTTAAGCGGTCGGCCTTATCTTAATTTTGAATGTGAATTCACCGTACCTAAGGTAGGTGCGCTGGATACCGAGCTGGTGAAGGAATTTTTCTATGCTGTATCCTACAGTGCCGGTATGAACTTACACATCAAGATGCTGTCTGCGGGCAACAATCACCATATGATCGAAGCCATGTTCAAGGCATTTGCCAAGGCTCTGGATCAGGCCGTTTCCTATAACCCGAAGGTAACGGGCATCTTAAGTACCAAAGGAAGTCTGTAAGAAAATATGTGCCTGGGGTCCGTGCCATGCAGGCATAGAAAAACGCGAGGATTACTATGATCATCAAGAAATTTGTTCCCTGTATTTATTTATATCATGAGCATGCAGTGAGAAACCTTACGGATACTACTATCGTAGATACAGATCCTGTCCGTCTGGCAGATTATTACTGTGAACACAACGCAGATGAACTGATCGTGTTCGATATGTCCGAGCAAGATGCAGAGCATGACGCTGCTCTGGATATCATCAAGGATATCTGTGCCAAAGCAGAAGTAGATGTCATCGGTGCCGGCAATGTAAAACGCATGGAGGACATTAAGAAATTACTTTATGCCGGATGTAAAAAAGCGGTTCTCGACTATGAGAAAGAGAGTAATATTGAGATCACGGAGGAAGTCTCCCTGAAATTTGGCAAGGAAAAGATACTGATCTCCTATAATGATCCCGCCGTTCTGGAATTACATAAAGAGAAGATTGAAAAGTATATCTCTGCCATGATCCTGATGAATCCTCACCAGATCCGGGAGACGCAGAGTATTCTGTCTCTTCCCTTTTTTGTGCAGATCAATCAGGTAGCACTGAACAAGCTGCTGGAGATCTTCGCATATGAAAATGTATGTGGCGTCACCGGTAATACCATCAATGACAATGTGAAAGAAATCGTTGCCCTGAAGGATCTGTGCCGGGAAAATGATATTCCCATTGAATCCTTCCAGGCTGCTTACAAGTGGGAAGATTTCAAGAAAAACAGTGACGGCATGGTACCTGTTATCGTGCAGGATTACCGTACCCAGGAAGTTCTGATGATGGCTTACATGAATGAGGAAGCTTATGAACAGACTCTGAAGCTTGGTAAAATGACTTACTACAGCAGAAGCCGTCAGGAATTGTGGCTGAAGGGTCTCACCAGCGGACATTACCAGTATGTGAAGGAACTGGTGGCTGACTGTGATATGGACACAATCCTTGCTAAGGTATCACAGATCGGTGCTGCCTGTCATACCGGCAGCAAGAGCTGTTTCTTTAACGAGATCACAAAAAAGGATTACGAAGAAAGCAGCAACCCCTTACAGGTATTCGAGGAAGTATTCGATGTGATCAAGGATCGCAAGGTCCACCCCAAGGAGGGTTCCTATACCAATTACCTGTTCGACAAGGGCATTGACAAGATTCTCAAGAAACTGGGCGAGGAGGCGACTGAGATTGTGATCGCCGCCAAAAATCCTAACCCCAATGAGGTCAAATATGAGATCAGTGATTTCCTGTATCATATGATGGTCCTGATGGCAGAAAAAGATGTCACCTGGGAAGAGATCACCACAGAACTTGCAAATCGTTAACCGCATTTTCCATCCAGGTCTCGATATATGTTCCGTAATCTACCTCCGTAACGTAAGACAGCACCTGATCCATGGACAGACCGGCAAAGCTTTTATTTTCCCGGTCCAGCAATATCACTGTAAGCAGTAATACTCCGGCCAGAGCAAGACGGATTCTGAAAGTCCCGGTATGAGAACAACCGGAACCACTGGATTCTTCCTGCTCCGGCCTTATTTCTGTCTGTCTGCGCATTTGCTGCAAAAGTTGTGCTGTATTCTTATCATCCAATGTTTCCAAAAATATCCCTCCCTACATGACCATGCTTTGCAGTTTATATTTATGTACCTTTTGGTACTGGCAGAACTGTTTTTTTTAAGGTATAATGATGTATTGAATAGTTATTAGCAATTTGAGAGAGATCATTATAATAATCATTTGAGGTAGTTATGAACGAAAAATTAGCATTAAGCGATGATATTCTGATGAAGATTGAAAAACCTGCCCGTTACATCGGCAACGAAGTGAACGCGGTGGTGAAGGACCTAAATAACATTGATGTCCGTTTTTGTATGTGCTTCCCCGATGTCTACGAGATCGGCATGTCCCATCTGGGCATTCAGATCCTGTACGGCATGCTCAACTCCTGGGACGATGTCTGGTGTGAGAGAGTCTATTCTCCCTGGGTGGATTTAGATGCCATCATGCGTAAGGAAAATATCCCTCTGTTTGCCCTGGAGAGCCAGGATCCGGTAAAGGATTTTGATTTTCTGGGAATCACCATCCAGTACGAAATGTGTTATACGAATATATTGCAGGTCCTGGATCTAGCGAAGATCCCGCTGCTTGCAAAGGAACGTGGGGATGATTGTCCCATTGTCATCGGTGGCGGTCCCTGCACCTATAATCCGGAACCTATTGCAGACTTTTTTGATATCTTCTATATCGGTGAAGGCGAGACCCAGTATCGTCCACTGATCGATCTGTATAAAAAGTGCAGAGAAGAGAAGGTGGGGAGAGAGGAATTCTTACGCCGTGCTGCGAAGCTGCCCGGCATGTATGTTCCCAGATTCTATGAGACCACCTATCACGAAGACGGCACCATTGCTTCCTTCCGGCCTACGGAAGAAGGGATTCCCGCTACGATCCGCAAGGAACTGGTGACGGATATGACCGACAGCTTTTATCCTATGAAGCCCGTGGTACCTTACATTAAGGTCACACAGGACAGAGTGGTCTTAGAGATTCAGAGAGGCTGTATCCGCGGATGCCGTTTCTGCCAGGCTGGGCAGCTGTATCGTCCGGTCAGAGAGCGTGACGTGGAAGTATTGAAAAAATATGCCATGGAGATGCTGAAAAATACCGGTCACGAGGAGATCTCCTTAAGCTCCTTAAGCTCCAGTGATTACAGCAAACTACCGGAACTGATTGATTTCCTGATGGAAGAATGCAACAAGAGACATATCAATATCTCCCTGCCGTCCTTACGTATTGATGCCTTTTCCCTGGATGTCATGAGTAAGGTGCAGGATGTGAAAAAATCCAGCCTGACCTTTGCTCCGGAGGCCGGCAGCCAGAGACTGCGGGATGTCATCAATAAAGGATTGACGGAAGAAGTGATCCTGCATGGTTCCGCGCTGGCTTTCGAGGGCGGCTGGACCAGAGTCAAGCTGTATTTCATGCTGGGACATCCCACCGAAACCGAGGAGGATATCCGCGGCATCGCCGAGCTGTCCAATAAGATTGCAGCCACCTTCTTCGATACGGTGCCGAAGGAGAAACGTGTCAACGGCAGAGTACAGATCGTTACCAGTACCTCCTTCTTCGTACCGAAGCCCTTTACTCCATTCCAGTGGGCACCCCAGTGTACCAAGGAAGAATTCGTGGAAAAGGCATATCTGACCAGAAAAGCCATCTCCGAGCAGTTGAACCAGAAGAGTATCAAGTACAACTGGCACGAAGCGGATGTCAGCGTCTTAGAAGGTGTGCTGGCAAGAGGCGATAGAAGATTGTCCCAGGTGCTTTTATATGTTTATCACAAGGGCTGCTTCTACGATGCCTGGAGCGAATACTTCCACAATGATGTCTGGATGGAAGCCTTCGCTGCCTGCGGTCTGGATCCGGATTTCTATTCCCACAGAGAACGACCCTTGGACGAGATCCTGCCCTGGGATTTCCTGGACTGCGGTGTCTCCCGTTCTTTCCTGGAGAGAGAATGGCAGAAGGCGAAAAACGAGACGATCTCACCGAACTGCAAACAGGCATGTCAGGGCTGCGGTGCCGCCAGATTCGGCTGCGGTATCTGCGTAGAGCCCAGAGACTGATCGTACGAGACACACCCTTATGGCACGTTATTGAATGTTGAAGAATAAGAAGAAAGGGATTTGCAGGTCTTTCAAGAAAGACCGCATAGAAATCTGACAGAAATTATGAAATTAAGAATCAAGTTTAAGAAATACGGACCGGTACGTTTTATCGGCCATCTGGATGTGATGCGCTTTTTCCAGAAAGCCAATCGCAGAGCGGAGCTGGATGTAGCATACACCGGAGGCTTCAGTCCGCATCAGATCATGTCCTTCGCCGCACCCTTAGGCGTGGGACTGACCAGCAACGGAGAATATATGGATCTGGAAGTACATTCCCTGACTTCCTGCGAGGATGTTAAGACACGGCTCAATGCCGCATCTGTACCCGGCATTGAGATCACTTCCGTGAAGATCCTGCCGGATAAGGCGGGCAATGCCATGGCAAGTGTGGCTGCCGCCGGATATACCGTAACCTTCCGGGAGGGCAGAGGTCCTCATTTTGATCTGGCACCTGCTGTGGAACGCTTCCTTAAAAAGGACGAGATCCTGATCACCAAGGAGACCAAAAAAGGCAGCCGGAAAATCAATTTAAAAGAAGGCATCTATGAGCTGAAAGCCGTGGATGGTAACAGCCTGTATCTGTTGGTAGATGCATCCAGCGCCGGGAATATCAAGCCCATTCAGGTAGCGGAGGCATTATTTGCGGAAAATGGAGACCCCCTCCCTGAGAATGCCCTTATGGTCAACAGAGAAGAGACCTATTTAAGAAGCGATGCCGGAGAACTGCTTCCCTTAGACGCCATCGGTTATGACAGCGAAGAAGCTTACAAAGCGGCTTCCGGAGATAGCGAATGAGCCGCAGTCTCACCGGCGGCAGACCGGCAAGAGAAAAAGAAATCAATGAGATCCGTAAGAGCACGGACTGTACTACCGGGAAAATGATCTTTACGAAGCTTCGGGATAAAAATGTGGCATTACTTGTGAACTCCGGCGGAATTGCCGCTGTTCGGGTGCTTCGTTCGAATGCCAGTAAGCTTGGTGGAATCTACCTTGGAAAAATACAGAATGTGGCAAAAAACATTGATGCCTGCTTCGTGGAGATTGCGCCCGGGGAACTGTGCTTTCTGCCATTACGGGAAGCAGGTACGGCACATCTAACCAACAGACAGCCGGACGGAAGCTTAAAAGCCGGAGATGAACTGGTGGTCATGGTCACCAGAGATGCCCAGAAGACAAAGCGGGCTTCCGTTACCACAGATCCTTCCCGGATGAAGCAACAGCTTGTTAAAAACGGAGCCACCCCTGAGAGCGCATCTGAAGCCCTTCAGAGCCTTTTAAATCAGGCAATCCATAAAGTATGCCTTACCTGTCTTCTTGCGCCTTCTGAAGCCATCTACGAGGCATTGGAACAGTTGGCAGATCCATCGGAATACAGTGAAGTCCTTACGGACGACCCTGAGATCTTCCACAAGCTTTCTGAAAGCAGTCATCCGCTTTTACAGCAGAAGAACCTCCGGTTGTATGATGATCCTGCCATTTCCCTGCGTCTTTTATATTCTCTCGAAAGGGGGATGGATGAGGCACTGGATACGAGAGTCTGGCTGAAATGCGGCGGATATCTGGTCATTGAGCCCACGGAAGCCATGACAGTCATCGATGTCAATTCCGGCAAAAATGAATCTAAGAAGATGGGAGAAGTGACCTATTATCAGGTCAATGCCGAAGCGGCAGAAGAGGTTGCAAGACAGTTGCGTCTGCGGAATCTGTCCGGTATCATTATTGTAGACTTCATCAATATAGCAGAAAAGGAAAATCGTCAGGAACTGCTGAAATACCTGAAAACGCTGACCGCACAGGATCCTCAGCATCCCCGGATCGTGGATATGACACCACTTGGTCTAGTGGAGATCACCCGTAAAAAGTCCCATCCCACCCTGGCAGAACAATGGAAAAAAATATAAGAACCTGCTTATAAACCAGTCAACACTCGTTTGGCTGGTTTTTTGTTATATTTCACAATTTCAGGAAACTCTTTTTAGTAAAAACGTTTCTTGAATATTCCCCTGCAAAATGCTACACTTGTATCAAAGGAAACTAATTTTTGTATTTGCGTTTCCAAGGAAATATATGATAATTCTCATCTAAAGACGGAGGAAAACCTATGGATACCACAGATGCTCTGCAAAAAAATATTTTGGATGCCACCCTTCGTGTATTCGATCAAAAAGGGCTGAAGTTCACGATGGATGACCTGGCAAAGGAACTTTCCATCAGCAAAAAGACCATCTACACCGTCTATGACGATAAAGAAGCACTGTTCCTTGCCATGGTAGATTATATTTTTGATTCGATCAAGGAAAGCGAACAGATGATCCTGACGGATCCTGCGCTGGGAACCATCGAAAAGCTGCAGCGCATCTTAGGTGTCCTTCCGGAAGGCTATCAGAATATTGACCTCAGAAAGCTCTATTCCCTACGGGACAAATATCCTAAGATCTACCATAAAGTGGAGCTTCGCTTAGAGACCGGCTGGGAGCCTACGATCCAGCTGATCGAGACAGGCATGGCAGAGGGCAGTATCCGCCCGGTTCCCATCTGCCTGGTGAAAATGATGCTGGAAGCCTCCATTGAGCAGTTTTTCCAAAGAGATATCCTCGCACAGAATCATCTGACTTACGTGGACGCCTTAAACGAGGTCGTAAATATTCTCATGTACGGAATCACACATAGGCAGTAAATACGCAGACAAAAAGGGAGAAGAACTTATGACACATAGACTTTACTTAAACGACGACTGGCTGTTCACTGAACAGTTTGAGGACAGTTTAGCGGCACCGGAATATCCGGAAAACACGCTGCAGCCGATACGTCTGCCGCATACCTGTAAAGAGACCCCGTTTCATTATTTTGACGAATCCCTCTACCAGATGGTCAGCGGATACAGGCGCCATCTCCTGATTCCAAAGGACTGGCAGGGGAAACGGATCCTGCTTACTTTTGAGGGAGCTGCCCATGACAGTACTGTATTTTGTAATGGGAAAAAGGTGGGAGAGCATCACTGCGGTTACACTGCATTTACTGTAGATTTAACAGACAATGTACTCTATGGGCAGGATAACCTGCTCTGTGTCCGCTTAGACAGCAGAGAGAATTTAAACGTTCCGCCTTTTGGCTATGTGATCGATTATATGACCTATGGCGGTATCTACCGGGATGTCCGGCTGGAAGTAAAGGAAAAAGTCTCCCTTTCGGATATCTTCGTCCATACAGCGATAGATTTCAGATCGTCTCCTGTGACAGCTCAGATCACCTCTGAGATCACGCTTACGGAAAGTGATGAGAACGTGACCATCCGACAGTACTACATGCCCAAAAGTACCGCAACCGCGCAGGAATCCTGGAGGCTTTTGTGCGAGCAGACTGTTTCTGCGGATGTTTCCTGCGACAAGGAGTTCTCCCTCACGGCAACCATTACCGCTCCTCTGTTATGGGACACCGAAGAAGCTAATCTTTATATTTTAAAGACACAACTATATCAGGATAATACGCTCCTGGATGAGACAGAGACCACGTTTGGTATCCGGGAAGCAGTATTTAAAAAGGACGGCTTTTATCTTAATGGCAGGAAGTTGCGGATCCGCGGCTTAAACCGCCACCAGAGCTTCCCTTATGTGGGATATGCCATGCCTAAGAGCATGCAACGGCTGGATGCGGATCTTCTGAAAAAGGAGTTGGGTTTAAATGCCGTAAGGACTTCCCATTATCCCCAGAGCCATTATTTTTTAGAGCGCTGTGATGAGCTTGGACTTTTAGTATTCACAGAATTCCCCGGCTGGCAGCATATCGGCGATGATTCCTGGAAAGCACAGGCGGTGGCCAATGCCGAAGACATGATCCGACAGTACCGTAATCATCCCTCCATCATTTTATGGGGAATACGCATCAATGAGTCACCGGATGACGATGCTTTTTACGAAAAGACCAATGCCGTGGCACATAAGCTGGATCCATCAAGACCTACCGGTGGTGTCCGTGCCATGAAAAAAAGTCATCTGTTAGAAGATGTCTATACGTATAATGATTTTCTGCACGACGGTGAGATGCCCGGCTGTGATCCGAAGAAAAAAGTCACATCCGATATGGAGAAGCCTTATCTGATCAGTGAGTACAACGGGCATATGTATCCCACAAAGGCCTTCGACAACGAAGAGCGCCGCAGTGAGCATGCCATCCGCCACGCCAATGTACTGGATGCCGTGGCAGGTCAGTCCGATATCGCCGGAAGCTTCGGCTGGTGCATGTTCGACTACAACACCCACAAAGACTTCGGAAGCGGTGACAGGATCTGTTATCATGGTGTCATGGATATGTTCCGGAATCCGAAGCTGGCAGCAAATATCTATGCCTGTGAGCAGGAACAGACTCCTGTATTGGAGATCACTTCCTCCATGGATATCGGAGAGCATCCCGGCTGTAACCGCGGCAACATCTACATTCTGTCCAATGCAGACAGCGTAAAGATGTACAAAAATGACCGTTTTATCAAGGAATATCTGCCGGGAATGTCACCTTATAAGCACTTAAAGCACGGTCCCATCCTGATCGATGATTTTATCGGAGATTCTCTTGCACAGAACGAAAGATTCCGTCCGAAACATGCCAAGGAGATCACGGATGCCATGAATCTCGTAGCGCGAGGAAGCCTGAACCACATTCCAAAGAGATTATATCTTACGGCTTTAAAACTGCTTCTGATCTATCATATCGATTTTGCGGAAGTGACCAGACTGTATACGAAGTACATCGGTGACTGGGGCGGTACGGCTACCATATACCGGTTTGACGCTATCAAAGACGGCAAAGTCGTAAAATCCGTCACCAAAGAACCGGTTCGCGAAATCCGGCTGGAAGCAGAAGCGGATCATACCATTCTGACGGAACAGCACACCTATGATGTGGCACTGGTGCGGATCCGTGCAGTGGATGACCATGGAAATGTGCTTCCCTTTTATCAGGAGCCGGTTCGTCTGATTACGGAAGGTGACATCTCCATCATCGGACCTGACACCATTGCTTTACAGGGAGGCATGGGTGGAACTTATGTTAAGAGTACGGGAAGATCCGGTCGGGGAGCTTTGCTGTTGCAGTCACAGACGGCAGGGGAAATACGGATACCTTTTCAGATTATGATTTAATGGTTTCATTTGAGAGTTAGATTTCAATGGATTTCAACAGAAAGGATCAGGGTTACATTATGGGTTTAAGTGGAAAAGAAAAATTTTCTTATGGACTGGGTGCGGTAGGCAAGGATATGGTATACATGCTGTCTGCCAGCTATATTTTGTATTATTATCAGGATATTTTAGGCGTGAACGCCGTAGCCATGGGTATCATTCTGCTGGTTGCAAGAGTATTCGATGCGTTTAACGATCCCTTCATGGGTGTCATCGTGGCAAAGACCAGGACCAGATGGGGGAAGTTCCGCCCCTGGCTGATGATCGGCACAGTGACCAATGCCGTTGTTCTGTATCTGATGTTCTCGGCACCGCCTGCACTGGATGGCAATGGACTGGTAGCTTATGCGGCAGTCACTTACATTCTCTGGGGCGTGACCTATACCATGATGGATATTCCCTTTTGGTCCATGATACCGGCATTTACTCACAGCGGAAAGGAACGTGAAGGATTGTCTACGCTGGGACGTTCCTGCGCCGGTGTCGGCTCTGCCATCATCACCGTGATCACCATGCTTTGTGTCAATGCCCTGGGCGGAGGAGAAGAGCGAGTCGGATTTTCCCGGTTCACCCTGATCATTGCTGTGCTGTTCGTGATATTTATTGCCATTACCTGTATTAATATCAAGGAAAAATCTACGGTAGATGTGGACGCACCTTCCATCGGTCAGATGTTCAAGGCGTTAATTCAGAACGATCAGGCGATGGCAGTGGTAATTACCATTGTACTGATCAACTGCGCGGTCTATACCACCTCCAACCTGGTAATTTATTTCTTCAAATACGATTTTGGCGGAGATAGCTGGTATAATTCCTATACACTATTCAACACCTTCGGTGGAGCGGTACAGATTCTCGCCATGATGCTTCTGTTCCCGTTATTTCGTAAGTTTATGAGTACCATCCGGATCTTCTATGTCAGCTTCCTGATGGCAATTGCCGGATATGCTGTATTGCTTCTTTTATGTTTTACGAATATGAGTACTGTATTTTTACTGTTTATTCCCGGATTCCTGATCTTTGCCGCCAATGGTATGCTGACCGTACTGACTACTGTATTTTTAGCCAATACCGTAGATTACGGTCAATGGAAAAATCATCGCAGAGACGAGAGTGTCATTTTCTCCATGCAGACCTTCGTGGTAAAACTGGCTTCCGGCATTGCAGCGTTAGCAGCTTCCCTGTGCCTGAATCTCTGTAACTTAAGCTCTGATACCAGTGATGCCGCGGCAGCGACAGGGGTTTCTGGAAACTCCGTGGTAGGACTTCGCATGACGATGACGTTATTCCCCATTCTGCTCCTTGTCATTGGTGTAATTTTCTTTCATAAAAAATATCAGCTGACCGAGGAACGATTAAAAGAGATTCAGGAGGCTTAAAGTATGCTTCAGATTGTAAAAGATTCAGATACAAGACCATGGTTCTTTTTACAGACAGCCCACACAACCTACGGAATACGTGTCATGGAGACCGGACATTTAGAGCACCTATATTACGGAGAGCGGATCACTGTGGATGCACAGGATTCCGCCTTCTGCGCGCCTCTGGTCATACAGAGAGGCTTTGCTCCGGGAAATACTTGTACCTACGACAGGGAACATCCGCAGATCTCCATGGAAGATATCTGTTCGGAGGTTAGTACGTTGGGAAAGGGAGATATCCGGGAACCCTTTTTGGAAGTCAGGTTTGCTGACGGAAGTGTCACCTCTGACTTTACTTTTGATTCCTATGAGGTTATTACTTTAAAGGAAAGAGAACAGTGCCTGCAGGCTTCCGGACTCCCTCACAGTTATTCAGAAGCGGAAACTGATTCCGCGGAATGCCTTCAGATTGTTTTGCAGGATGTTACGAATCATTTGGAGTTGCAGCTGTTTTATACCGTATTCGAAGAATGTGATGTCATTACCAGAAGTGCACGGTTGATCAATCATAGTGACGCAACTGTCACCTTGAATCGATGCCTCAGCGCACAGTTGGATCTGACAGAGGATTATTCCATGATCACTCATTTCAGTGGTGCCTGGGCAAGAGAAATGCACAGAGAACAGATTTCCTTACGTTCCGGCAAATTTGTAAATGCTTCTTATACAGGAACCTCTTCGAACCGTTCGAATCCTTTTATGATCCTGGGACATAAGAACACCTGTGAGACTTTTGGCTCCTGTATCGGCTGCAATCTGATCTACAGTGGAAATCATTATGAAGCCCTTGAGAAAGACTCTTATGGGAAACTGCGCTTTGTAAGTGGGATCAATCCACAAAGTTTTTCCTGGGAGCTGACTCCGGAAGCGCACTTTGATACACCGGAGGCTGTTTTAAGTTATTCTTCGAAGGGGTATGGCAGACTCAGCCGACAGTTACATTCCTTTATCAGAGAGCATATTGTCCGAGGAGTGTGGAAGAGAAGACCTCGTCCGGTTCTGTTAAACAGCTGGGAAGCCTGTTATTTTAAGATTGATGAGAGAAAGCTGTTACAGCTGGCAAAAGCAGGAGCAGATGTCGGCATCGAACTGTTCGTCATGGATGACGGGTGGTTCTTTGGACGAAACGATGACACTTCCTCACTGGGAGACTGGGAACCGGATCCGAAGAAGTTGCCCGGAGGAATTGCTTCCCTCAGTAAAAAAATCAAAGCCTTTGGGGTGGATTTCGGTCTCTGGGTTGAGCCGGAGATGATCAGTGAAAACAGCCGTCTCTATCAAAAACATCCCGACTGGGCAATGACAATTCCGGGACATCCCCACTCCGAGGGACGTAATCAGCGCCTTTTGGATCTGTGCAATCCCGAAGTACAACAATATGTAATAGATTCCATGACGAAGGTATTTTCCTCCGGAGACATCCGTTATGTGAAGTGGGATATGAACCGTAATTTCAGTGATATTTATTCCCCTTATCTGCCTGCTGCGAAACAGGGAGAGACGGCACATCGTTATGTGCTGGGGCTTTATCACATTATGGATGAGCTGACCACACGTTTCCCTGAAATTTTGTTTGAAGGCTGCAGTTCAGGTGGAAATCGTTTTGATCTGGGAATATTAAGTTATTTCCCGCAGATCTGGGCGAGCGATAATACTGACGCACTGTGCCGTACCGGGATTCAGAACAGTTACAGCTATGGATATCCCTTATCGGTATTTACAGCACATGTGTCATCTTGTCCAAATCATCAGACCTTAAGGATCACGCCCTTTGAGACCCGTTTTCAGGTGGCTTCCTTCGGTGTCTTAGGATATGAATGTAATTTAAAGGATCTGTCCGGAAGTGACCTAAGCGCTATCCGGGAGCAGATTGCACTTTATAAAAAATGGCGGGATGTTTTCCAGTTTGGATCCTTTTATCGTGGAGCAGAAAACGAAGCTTCCGACTCGGAAACCTTATCCTGGACCTGCGTGTCCCCGGATGGCAGAAGAGCAGTGGGACTGTTCTTCCGGCGCCTGACAACTCCGAACCAATCCCATGACTGGTATCGCCCGGTGGGGTTACTTCCGGATGTGAAATATCATTTCTACGGTAGGAATATCAAATACAATCTGAAAGACTTCGGAGACCTTGTGAACACAGTTTCTCCGGTTCATATCAAGCAAGGATCTGCATTACAGGAGATTCTTTCGCGATTTGTAAATATGGATGGGGAAAAAGAAGAACTGACTGCTTACGGAGATACCCTGATGCGTGCGGGTATTGCCCTGAAACCCGCTTTCGCCGGAACCGGATATAATTCCGACACCAGACTGTTCCCGGATTTTTCCTCCCGAATTTACTTTATGGAAGCAGTGGAATAAAAATAATAATGCTTTTTTATGTACCGACCACTTTCGTTAGACCTGAAAACTAACGAGGGCGGTCGGTATTGTAATAATCAGAGAGAGATGATATTGTATATTATATAGATAGCTTAACAAATCGGTATTTGTGGAGAGATTTCCTGAACTTTCCTTATTTTTCAAGGCTTTCAGCCTCTTAAATAGTGAAATGATATGTATTTTCCCTTATTTTTGTCCTTGTGAGATAATCGTGAGGGAAATAAGGGAAATTTCTTTTAGTCATTGCCTGCCACCTTGTCGAGAAGCCTTACTGAATCACGCTTAGCTTTTCTAGTGGAGTGTGCATAGACATTCATAGTGGTACTGACATCTGAGTGTCCTAACAGTTCCTGCACATCCTTTGGAGCAGCTCCGTTTGAAAGCAAGTTGCTTGTATAGGTGTGTCGCAACTGATGAAAATGAAATCCTTCAAATCCATCTAGTTTAGCGGAAACTGACCGGCACACAAGACCAAGTGTGCTTGGTAATTCAAGGCAACCATCCGGTCTTAAGCATACAAAGGATATTTGCTTATATTCTTCAGGAACATCCTGTGTTCCATCCAGATGATAATATTCATAATACACTCTGTTTTTGTCCTGCACTTCTTTGTAGTAATTGCGGTGATAGAGTTCACCATACTGCATCCGGTTTTTAAGCTGTTCTTTTCTTGCTTCTTTCAGTATGCCTGCTAGAGTATCTCCGAAATCAACAATTCTTACCTTTTTACGTTTGGTAGGTCCAATGATGTTCTTGTGTCTGGCTCCATCATAACGGATACTTCTCTTGATAGTCAGGTATTGTTCCTCGAGATTAATATCCTGCCATGTAAGACCACAAACCTCACCAATACGAAGTCCTGCATAATATGCTATCTGAATTGGCAGTATTGCTGGGGGATTTTTTTCTTCAAGGTATTTTATTAACCTCTGATAATCTTCGTGAGAGATTGGCTGAACACCTTCCTCAATGTCATCATCCGAAAATAAATCCACATCCTCTGCCTGTTTTTTCAGCTTGATATACTGCATTGGATTGAAAGTAATTAACTGTTTTGGAAATACTGCAAATCGGAAAGCCTGCTGTAATACAGCGGAAAATGAATGAATATAATCCTTGCTGTAGCCCTTTTTGACAGTTCCATCCGGATATTCGCCACCAAATGTCAGTAAATCAAAGAATGACTGTAAATGTTCCGCAGTAACATTCTTTAACTTTCTGTCAGCAATAGGATGTTTTTTGATAACTCTGATTGCACCAAGGTAGTTTTCAACAGTTCCATTACTTAATGTACCTGTTTTCAGTTCTTCCTCAGACCATAAATCAAGTAAATCTCCTACAGTGAGATTATCTGTCTTAGCAACAAATCTTTTATTCTCATAATCATCCATTGCCTGACGGAGTAGTTTTTCCGTTTCACTCTTGCTTTCTGTTCCAGCATATTCTTTCTGAACCAGATTGCCGCTTTGATCTTCTACATAGAAGCGGTAGTACCATTTCTTTCCTTTTTTTCTTACAGATCCTTTTGCCATAATCGTGTTTCTCCTTTCGATATTCGACAATCGGAACTGATGAAATGCTTCTTGCGTGTAGGCATCTTATGGATAAGTCCATAAGCCAATTCGCCGCTCGTCAAATCTGTAAACAGCTTGACTCGCTTGTGCTCATTGTATCATAACTCCGGTTGTCAGTTCTATACCGATTCGGAATTATCTTCTAAGAGATTGGATAATCTTTGTGCTGCCATATCTGGATTCTTGGAATATGTCCTTATGATGTCAGCTATATCATTAAATGCGTTGACGGAGTGTGTAATCTCTCGTAGGAACATTATTTCATTGTATTCCTGATTGGATTCAAACCCCATCTTGGCTGCCACATCTGCATATTCTGTATTTCCCTTGAAGTTATTGCAGGCACTTGTAAATGAATCAGTAAAGAGCTTGTATTCGTTTAATAATGCCAGCAACAGGTTCTTGGCGAAATCTCCATCTGCATTATCAAGGTTTGTTGGAAGATTTTCGATAATACCTGTCATAGCGTCTCTTATAAGAAGTTCTTTCTTATCTGTTATATCTGTTTCGTAGCTGTCAGTTTCGCCTTTGAGCCATTCCACAGATACATGAAGTGCTTCGGAAAGTCCTTCAAGTACCATCTTCTTGGTATTGTCGATTGTTCCAGCTTCATAACGCTGTATGGTGGAAGCGGTGACTCCCATCTTGTCTGCAACATAAGGTTGTGTAAGGTTTAATTCTGTTCTGCGGCTTTTAGCCCTCTCACCGATAATCCGGCGAAGTTCCTTATCCTTCATGTTGTCTGCCTCCTTTTCGGTTATTCCTTTCGATATGTTCATACTATATCATATAAAAATTAAAATTGCAATATGCAATGATATAATTATCTTTATAATTTCGTAACGCTTGACAGCAAAATATAAACGCGATATACTGACAGAAAAATAAATTGCATAATGCAATTTGAAAGGAGAGGATTAAATGACGGAAAGAAAGATAGCTTTATCTATAGAAGATGCTGCCGATTATACAGGAATTGGAAGAAACACTCTGAGAAAACTTGTTGAGTGGGAAAAACTTCCTGTTCTAAAGGTCGGAAGAAAAGTTCTCATAAAGACGGATATGCTTGAAAAGTTTATGGAAGTCAACGAAGGCAGAGACTTGAGAGATAAGAGTAGCGTAAAAGCAGTCACAAGAAAAGTAATAACTTAAAAGAGGCGGCTTCTAATGAAACCGCCCCTGATATATCAGAGCGAAGCCATGATATACCTACACGCAAGAGGATTATAACATGTGCTTCTTCTGATATGCAACAACCAATTAACGGAATGGAAGACTGACAAATCACAAGATATCAAAGCCCTCGGCGTTTGAGAGCGAAATACACCCATCGCACAAACCTGAGGTTTATGCTCAGCGTATTTCGCCCTTGCAGGGAGCAAAGCCACGCAGGCATGACTTATACAAATGCTGTCGCATTTGGTTATGCCGGATACGGCAATAAGCCAACAACAATACCACTTATATTATCTGTTCATCTTTCATTCCCATTATCAGAGGAAGGAGAAGAAAGCACATTGACAACAAGACATTCATTTATACAGATGACCAAGCTGTCGAATGTCCGGGGAAGAATCACCTATATATCAAGCCATGCCAAGCAGGAACATCTGTATGCGGTCTATGAAACTACGGAAAGAAGTTACTGGACAGAGCTTGCACGATGCAGCCAGCAAGAATTTAAGAAAAGCGGTGTTGATGGAAAGTGTATCGAGACAAGGGAGCTTATCATAGCACTGCCCGAATCACTTTATGAGCAGGGAATGCCAGATATACTGCTAAAGTCGTTTACGGATAAATTCAAGGAAAAATATGGTGTGGAATGCGTTGCAGCACTTCATCACAATAAGCGTATGACGAATTTCCATATCCATCTTATCTTCTCTGAAAGACAGCTTCTGGCAGAACCAGTTATTAAGACTGCCACAAGAAATATGTTTTATGATGAGCATGGCAATCATGTAAGAACTAAAAAGGAAATCCTCGATGAAAATGGAAATATCCGTAAAAGATGTAAGGTCATCAGAAAAGGCGAGATATATGAGAGAAATCTGTTTACCTCAAAGAATACAAGGTTCAAGCAGGAAGATTTTCTGGATGAGGTAAAATTATTTTACACCAGAATGATAAATCGCTGGGTAACGGACGAAAAAGACAGACTTACAGTATTTGACCATAATGGTCCATATCTTGCTACCAAGAAGATTGGTAAGAATAATCCCAAAGCTGAACAGATTGAGAAGGATAATAAACTGCGGATGGACTGGAATCGTGAAGTTGACAGGGCTATCATAAGCGAGGTTTCTATGGATGATATTCTACAGATAAAGAGGGAACATATCACAGAGCCAGTAAAGAGGTCGATTGAGCGATACGGCAATAAGCCCGAAATGCTCTCGCTTATCCTGAATATGGCAATAGCAGAGCTGGTACTGCTTATCACAAAGGTGCTTGAGGCTATAAAAGGCATTCACAGTAGGCTGCAGCGTGAAAATGCTCCCGAAGATAAAAACAAAGCCCAAAAGCAGGACAACGGAATACTTACAGCAGATGCTTTACCACCAGAGCCTGTTATGACACCGGAAGCAGCCGCCTATCCGAAGTTAAAAAAGATAAAGACAGAACTGGACAGCCAGAATGCCATTATCTTTGAAGCTGAGAAACTAAGAGGCAGTCTTGAAATAGAAATGTCAAACTTAAAGGGACTGGCGAAGCTCACCAGAAAAGGTGATTTACAGAGAAAGATTGACGAAAAGACGGATTATATCAACCGATTAAAGGTAGGACTCTCAAACATGGTTTGTAATAGCGGTTTTGAAAACATGAACGAGTTCCTGCTGACATTCAGAGAATGCAGGAATGCTTATACGGATTATCAGAGACAATACGAAAGCTGGAAGAATGCCTGCAGAAAACCGGATACACCTACGCATAAGGATGAAAAACTGTCGGATAAACTTGCAAGACTACAAAGGGAAGCCGCTGAAAACCAGAACAGTATCAGCAGGCAGACAAAGAACAGAGGGGCAAGATAATATGCCCTTTGTTTTATATTCTTTTGACGGAATTACGATAGAATATTGGAACTTAGCATGATATAATAATAGAAAATTTTTAGGAAGAGATGAGAACGATATGAAAATTATCCGAGATAACTACTCAGTACAGTTGATGTAAACTGTTGGCAGATTGTGCTGAGGTTAAAAGAAACTTGCTAGCAGTCGTTGACTGTACTGTCCTAATGCTTGAAATACAATCTATAAAGGAGTACAGTTATGCGTTATATAAAAGAAATATTAAAGAAAAACAGAATATGGGTATTAGTCTACATTGGGCTAGGTATATTTAATGCATTTATGGCTAATTACAAGGCTGACTATTTCCAAAAGGTCATTGATGGATTGGCTGATAGAACACTTGCATTTGCAGGAGTTGCAACATATGGTTTTATTTTGCTGGTAAATTATTGTATGAATTATTTGGATAATTATCCTGAAAAGAAATTGGAACATGGTATTTATCTGGATTTTAAGCTTTTGTCCCTTAGAAAAATAAGTACAATTGATTATACAGAATACCAGAAAATAGGTACAGGCAAACTTGTTCAAAGGATTGAGAATGGTTCAACAGCAGGAAGAAATGTATTATTCAATTTCTGGTTGCGTTTGATTCGAGACTTACTTCCTACCATTGGTTTTAGTATATACTTTATTTGGAAAATAGATGAAAAAGTCACTTATGTACTGTTTGTAGGCTATGCGTTTATTTTTATAATAACCAACATTCTATTAAAGTTTCTTTACAAAATAAAAGAAAAGATTTTGAATAGTGAAGAACTATTAAATCACTATTTGGTCAGAGGCTATATGGAAATGTTGGTATTTCGTATGAGTAAACAGTTCCCGAGTGAAATAAAGAAGACTTGTAATGCAAAAGAGGATATTGTTTCATCAAAAGTAAAAATGAATATGATTCATGAAGCATTCTTCACAATATTTGCACTATTTGTGGCAATGTTAGATATTGGTATTCTTTTTTATGCATGGAAAACGAAAAACCTTACAGTAGGTTCTGTGGTTGCACTAATTGCACTGATTGAAAATGCTTATACACCAATTGCCGTTTTTAATGTACTTTATGTCCAATATAAATTGGACAAGGCGTCGTATAAGAGATTTGAGGAATTTTTAGGCTTAAAAGACGATGTTCAATTAAGAAACGGTAACGCAATAAATACAAATGTTGGAAAAATTGCAATAAGAAATTTATCATTTCAATATGAGGAACGAAAAATTATTGATGGCTTGAGCCTGTCAATACAAAAGGGAGAAAAAATAGCTTTTGTAGGAGAAAGTGGTTCCGGAAAATCGACCTTGATTAAGATTTTATTAGGGTTACTAAAATATAATCAGGGAGAAGTTCGTTTAGGAGACATGGAGTTAAAAGAAATTTGTCTTAATAATCTGTATGATAGAGTTAGTTATTTATCACAGGATGCCCCTGTTTTTGACGGAACAATAAAAGAAAATCTGGTATTTGAGAAACAAGTGTCAGAAGAACAAATGCTAGGGGCATTGAGTGAAGTGCAACTATCTCATTTAGTTGAAAATCTTGCGGAAGGTTTAAATACTGAAATTGGTGAGAAAGGTACTTGTTTATCGGGTGGAGAAAAACAAAGACTTGCATTAGCTCGCTTGTGGTTTGAAGACTCCGAACTTGTCATTTTGGATGAAGCAACATCTGCAATGGATAATTTAACAGAAGAAAATGTAATGAAATCAGTTATGCAAAAAATGAAAGATAAAACTGTCATTGCCATTGCACATAGATTAAATTCCATTGCAGGTTTTGACAGAATTATTCTCTTTAAAGAAGGGAGGATTGTTGGACAAGGTACTTTTGAAGAACTACTACATACAGATTCTTATTTTATGGACTTGTATAATGCGAATGTGAAATAATTGTTTTTTAGGTCGAAACTTGTAAAAATACAAAGGGGCTGTTGCTATTGCACTTTTTTAATTGTTAGAGTAGCAGTCCCTTTGTGTACTTAAAGTTCAATAGAGTCTTCTGCGTCTACCCATATCTGCATAGTTCCATCCAGATATAGTTTTGCATATTCAAGAGGTTCATCAATAGCAAGAACATTTAATGCACACTGAGAGCATGGTGTAGTTTTAATACCATCTTCTGCCTTGTTGCAGTCAATACGGAGCATATATCCGGCACAAGTGTAAATGTCTATGCTATTCCGGTACATATTGTATTCTGCGTAAATAATATTCATATCGTGTCTCCTTCAAATCAATTAATCAAAATAAGAAATTCAGAAGCATTTCAATCAGTTCACCATGTCAGTTTCATTTTGTGTTATACTGTGTTATATGATTTTGTTTCCCTTGCTTTTTCCCTTACCAGAGTCCGTAAACACTGATGGAACGATATAACACAAGGGAATATATAAGGGAAAGCTCACCTGTCACAAACTTAGTATTTTCAATGGTTTGTGAGAAATTTGATAACAAAATATAACAGTTATTAAATTCCTTAGAATAGGTGAAATCTCAATCGGAATTTACAGAACTACAAAGAAAGGATACATATTATGGAAGGAAGATTAATAGCATTTGTTATTTGGGTAATAATCGGCGTATTATTTATTGTAATGGGCATTTATGATTTTAATTCCAAGAAAGCAAAACCTTTCGGTTTTTGGGCAAATGCTGAGGTAGCGCCCATAGAAGATGTGAAAGGCTATAATCGTGCTTTGGGCATATTGTGGTGCGTGTATGGTGTTTTGTTTACGTTAATTGGATTGCCTTTATTAGATGGGCAGAATTCGGGTTTGATTATTATACCTATAATTCTCTGGACTTGTGTAAGGTGTTGTGGTATGTATTTGTGTTGCAAAAAGGAGGTGCAACGCACATGACAACACTTGAAAATTTATACTATGGCAACATTAGTCCGCACGAACGGTATATCAAGAGGGGAACGAGAGTGGATAAGCTTGTTAAGTTGATATGCAAAAACGAGGAAGAACTTAACGCCGGTCTCACGGAAAAGCAGAAAGAAACTTTTGAAAAATTTAAGGACTGCATAAGCGAACTGTACTGCATCACCGAGCGTGAAGCGTTCAGTTCGGGATTTATCCTCGCAACACGCATAATGGTCGAAGTAATGGAAGGCTTAGGAACGGTGGAAGAAATATAAAAATACCCACTGGAAGCGGCGGTCAGGCACTGAACCTTGCCACAATATCTGGTGGGAAATTTTTTGCTTTGCTTTTGTAGGCGTTTGTTTTATCTGAAACGGCCTACGGATCGATAAAACTATTTCTGTTCGGTTGTACGAGGCTTTTTATAAAACGGCAGCTTGGGTTTTGCGTTATGCTTATTCACATTGGATAGTTTTCCCAAGGGAATAGCATAAAACTTTTCTTTGTTATAGGTACCGTTCATATAACTGATAATTTTTGTAACTTGTTCAGCGTAAGCACCGGTCATATCAAACTCTGCAAGGCGAATGACCTGAAAGCGGTGTCTACTAATGGTGGTATGAATGATCTCTCCGGCTTTTCCGTCGCCGTAAGGCGTATAGGCGTAGGTCACCGACTGCACCTTTTTCTTACCGTTTTCTTTAACAATAACCATATCTGTTCGCTTTAGGAAAACACCGTCGCAGAATCCCAAAGCACATAGTTCCTTAGCAAATTTTTCAATCGCAGTCTTGCGTTTTTTCTCGATGCTCTTTTCACTAGAAGCACCTTGCTTCATAGCAATCTCTGCATAGGTGCTCGGTTTGAAAATACCGAAGCAATCGAAACAAACACCGAGCGACAGTGATAATATTTGCTTATCCTTAGGTGAAATTTTATCGGCAGCGGCGCGGAAATAATCACGGCAAATATTCCGCCAAGCCTCTTGAAACAGAGAAATAGACAGATCTTCAATAAGCTCATCCGAGATAGCACCGTCGAGTTCTTCCTCGTCATCATCTGTCGGTACGATGCCGATGGGATACTCGGTAGCCTTGCCGATGGCAATAAACTCGGTGACCTTCTCCTCGGTAAACCCTGTTTCTTTTACGATGAGAGCAATACGCTCATCGGTAGGGAGTTCGGGATTGCTGTTATAAATGCCCATAACCTTTCGCAGTTCATTATATCCGTTTTGCGTTGGCACGGTACAGGCATTTTTGGTTGTGCGGATATAATCAAGTTGTTTATGGTGTGCCGTCTTTTTTGTATACTGCAAAAGCGGAATAGGATCGAAGGTATCATAGTCAAGAAAAGCAAACCACAGTGTCTCTAAAAAGATTTGTTTAATATCCTCGGAATCGTCCTCGGTTAAGTTATAACGGCTGACAGAATGCTCGGCACGGCTCTGAAGCACAGGCTCGTAAGTTTTGATAAATGCTTCAAAATATCCTTTATCACGGCTCTCGAGTGCCTTAACAAAATACTCGTTCAGGTCATCGAACTGCACACCGCTTTTATCAGTCTCGGTAAAGGTAGATGCGAGTTCGATTTTATCTTTGCAGAAATATTTATACGCAAAATCTCGTCGTTGATTTCCCAAAGCCGAAGTCTGCCCGACCGAACAGAAGAAAGAATATCGTCCCATATTTCGGGCTCACGCAACTGCTTGTCCGTGATACCGCAAAGCAGTTTGTTTGCAGCTTTGATATATTCTGCATTCACACTCGCATCTCCTTTCCAAGAAATAAAGTGGTATTATTTTTTGCCCAGTACCGCTTTTGCTTCGGCAATAAGATTAACCAAAATCATATCCTGCTCATACTGATTTCGCGCGTAATCAAAATCAATCTGTGCATCTTCATAATGCCGTTTGGCAAGCTCCATTGCCTTTTCGCACACATCAATATCGTACTTGGCAGACGGCAGACCGTTCTTTGTTTTGCTTTTTTCATTGCGCAGGGAGTTGTATCGCTTCTGCCAAATATCGTGACCGAAGCCGTTCTTTTTCTTTTGCTTTGGCATATTCAGTTTGTTCTTTGCAACATAGGCGCAGGGCACACCGTACTCCAGATTCACGGTACTGCAATAGAGTTGGTTATGTGCCGTCTTCATAAAGAAAAACTTATGACAGATACCGCATTGCCAAGAGTAATGACCGGCGGCAAGTCCTTCAAACATATCAGTCACATAAAAGTTGAGCATGCGGTCAAAATGAATTCTGTGGCCAAGCATAGCCGAACCATCTTTATTTTCAAGCACAACCGGCGCCATCCAAACGCCAGGCTCAATCGTAAAATTGTGCGTAATTTCAGTGGCGTTTAGTTCCTCGATCCATTCCGCCACTTCTTCTTTTCCGAAAAATTCTTTTGTAAAACCGGCAAGGAGTGCTTTATCCCGAAATCCGTTCTCTGTGAGATTTACAAAATACATCATCGCAACCTTATAAAAATTAAAGGTGTCGGCACAAAGGTAAATGTAGGATTTTATGAATTCGGTAAGAACGATAATGTGGCCATGCATAGCCGTGCCTTGGGAACAAAATTGATGTTCGGTATCGGCATGGAAGAAAAGCTGCGCTGCCACTCCCGGATTTTATCATCACCGAGAAGCAAATCAATATGTTCGTACTCTTCGCTGATATTAAAATACGAAAACGGTTTTATTTTCCCGATAATATCAAGTATTTTTTCTACAGTCTTCCGAATGCTTGTAAACAGCTCATCGCTGTAATTTTCCGCATTCAGTCGGTTATACAAATCATTGAGTTTATCGCCCGTCTTAAAAACGTAGAGCAACTTGTCGGCGGGGATGTTTAATATATCGTGGGTAATGATTCCGAGCGGCAGAGTTTTGCCGCCTAAAATAAAATCGTCACCTGTAAAGTCAACAGAGAACTTATAAAAATTCGCATCGCCCACAGGTTTTGTTTCAATCAGATTCATGCGCGCCACCTCGTTTCTGTAATCGGTATACCATAAAACCTTTTCGCTGTCACTGGAAATTACAAAAATTTCAGAAACGAATTTTTGCGTTCACAGCATTTTATGTGTTTTTTCTGTTTTCAGCCATTAGATAGATAGGAGAGCGAAAGCATCGGTTCCGCCGCGCTGCTTTTGCTCTTACTTTTTTATAAGGAGATTTCAGTATGGCTGACGAAAAAACAAAACTTGCCGTTATCGACGGCGAAACCTTAATGGACATGAAACTTCCGCCGACAAAGTTTTGTGTCGACACGCTGCTGCCACAGGGGTTATGCATCCTCGGCGGCGCGTCAAAGATCGGCAAATCGTGGTGGGTGCTGGATCTGTGTGTGCGCACTGCAAAGGGCGAACCAATGTGGGATTTGAAAACGACAGGTGGAACAACGCTGTACCTTTGCTTGGAGGACACGCTGCGCCGCGTGCAGAACCGTCTGCTTTGCATCACCGACGAAGTGCCGCCCAATGCGTTTTTTGCTACCTCTGCCGGAACGCTGTCCGACGGTCTGTGCGAACAGATACGGGATTTTGTAAAAGAGCATCCCGACACGGTTTTTGTTGCCGTGGATACCTTTCAGATCGTGCGCAACAACAGCATCGACACCTCTTACGCAAATGACTATGAGGAAATACGGACATTAAAACAGCTGGCGGACGAACTTGGTATCTGTCTTTTGCTGGTGCATCACCTGCGCAAACAGGGCGACAGCGATCCGTTCAACAAGCTGACCGGCACCACCGGAATCGTAGGCGCAGTGGATACCGCCTTTGTGCTGGACAAGAGCCGCCGCAATGCCGACAGCGCCACCCTCTACTGCACAGGTCGTGATGTGGAGGATCGCCAGCTTGAATTGCAGTTTTCCAAAGAGGAATTTATTTGGAAAATGCTCGGCGACAGTATGGAGAACCGGGAAATGCTGCTGCCGAAGGAGATGGAACAGTTGGTTAATTTTATGAAAGTGCAGAAAAAATACAGTGGCAGCAACACGGAGTTTTGCGAACGGTATAACGAATACGCAGGACAGGCGATATCGGCAAGAGGACTCAAACGGCTGATGAATCAATGGGAATATCGCCTTGCCGATTTCGGCGTGCGCTTTCGCAGTCATCGCAGCAACGGCGCCCGACTGCTGGAAATCGAATATTCCTTTTCTGCCGGTGACGAAAGTGCCGTTGGTGACGGTTAAATCGGTGTACCCCCAAAGCATTCGTCCCAAGCGTTCCTTTCGTCCCTGTCGGCGGTTTACAGGCGGTTTGTGCCGCTTTCGGCGGGGAGTAGGGATAAACCCGCCGATGCGCCGGAAACAACGCGAATTCGGGGCGTTTGCGGGAGCGTCGGCTTTACCGATTTCCCGGACTTCGTCCGGGGCAAGCAGAGCGTCCGGCTGTCCTCGCCGTGACGCCCATTATTTTCGGGCGGTAGCCCGAACCCACTGAACTTGGAAACGGAGAGTGATAATTATGAGTAAACAAAGACGGCGTAACACCACGCTGACAATACGGCTGACCAAAGTCGAAAAAAAACGCATTGAACGAAATGCAAAACGCGCCGAGCGCAGCATCACCGACTATATTGTTTTGCTTTCGCTCGAAATGCCTATCCATGTTGCGGAAGATGTAAAACCCTTGCTGATTGAACTCAAGCGCATCGGCAACAATCTGAATCAGATTGCGGCAAAAATCAATTCAGGCGTGTTCCGGTCGTATGATTTTCAGGATGTCGTTGACGAACAGAAGAAAATCTACGAACAGCTTTTAGAGATTGTGAGGAAAGGATAATGGCAACGGTAAGTTTTATTCCGGAATCCCATCAAAGCATCAGCGCAATGAAAGCGGTGATCGAATACTGTTTGCAGCAGAAAAAGGTTGCGGACGAGGACAGCGGTCGCCGATTGGTGAGCGGCGTAAACTGCAACGGCGAAAATGCTTTTACGGAATTTATGGCGACCAAGACTGCGCATCACAAAAAAGGCGGAATGAATTTTTACCATTATGTGCAGTCCTTTTCGCCGACGGAAAGTGTGGCCGCCGAGCAGGTGCACGAAATCGGTTTGGCGTTTGCGGAAAAAGCGTGGCCGGGGCATGAGGTGCTGGTGACCACGCACACCGATGCCGAGCACCTTCATAATCACTTTGTTATAAACTCTGTGCATTATGAAAACGGAAAGAAGCTCCGCCAAAACCCCGGAACGCTGACTCGGTTGCGAACACTCAGCGACAGTATCTGTAGCGAACACGGGTTGAGTGTTCTGAAACCGTATAAAAAAGACGGTGCAAATATTTCAAGCCGCGAGTACCGTGCTGCGGCAAAGGGCGACAGCTGGAAGTTCAAGCTGATGTCCGACATTGATTTCGTGATGAACCGCAGCGGCAGAAAAAATGATTTTATGCGTGAAATGCAACGGCTCGGTTATCAAATCACATGGACGGATGAGCGAAAATATATTACTTTCACTTGTCCGAACGGAATGAAGTGCAGAGATATACGCCTGCACGATGAAAAATATTTGAAAGAGGTATTGGAATATGAATTCACAATCAGAAAACAGCAAACAGCAGAATTCGGCAATGGATATGCTGAGAAAGAAAAACACGCGGACGCTGTCCGAACTGGAGCAGATACCGTATCAGCCACAGGTGTATGCGATCCCTATAGAGCAGCGCAAGCGGGAGAGCAAGTTGCTGGCGGACGCGGTGGAATTTCAGCCGAAACTGTATCAGCTGATAGAACAGCTGGCAACATGGGAGGAACTGAGCGACCACTGCACAAAGATACAGAATATCGAGGCGGAATATATGGAGAATACAGTGCGGGAAGTAGTGACCGCCAACAAAGAAACGACGGCTCAGATGCAAAGCCTCATCGAACAGGCTGGGAAGAATCAAGAGCAGTTTATTTTGAATTGCTCCGAAACCCTTTCAAAGAGTACCGAGACGCTGGACAGCACGATAGAGAAACTGCACCGAAGAATTTTGAAAATTATGATAGCCACGGCGGTATCGGCAGTGGCGCTGTCGCTGCTGGCCTGCGCGGTATTCTGGAAGCTGGCAGTATAATTGACGGCACTGCCGAGGACCCGGAGGAACGCCGAAAGCGTATTGAGGCGCAGGAAAACGCCTCCAACCTCGGTGCAGTTATCGGGCTTGCGGTCGGTATCCTCTCCGCCGCAGCCGACAGCGATGAAGATATGACCGCCGAGGAAAACGATGAGCCTACTATAATGATGTAGGAGAAAGGAATTGCCTATGACGAAAAAAGAACACGAAAAAGAATTGCGCTGCTATCCGGCGGCGCTGACCGCCGCCGAGGTCGCGGAGATCCTGCGGGTCAGCACCAAGACCGTATATAAGCTGATAAAAGAAAAGTCCCTTCCGGCGGTGAAGGTCGGCAGAGAAAGCCGCATTGCCAAATCGCAGCTCATTGACTATCTGCGGCAAAGGGAAACCTCAAGTTCGAACCCAAAGGTCTGTTTTCTTGAGAAAACTTCCGAAAAAGTCTGGACTTGTGCGGTGAGTTGTGATATTGTTCGTGTCGGTAAAAACAAAAAAGGAGTGAACGCAAATGAATGCCGCAACCACACTTGCAGCCAGCGTACAGGCTAAAAAAGGCCGTCTCTATGCCGTGATACAGGTAAGAGAGAACGGCAGGACAAAGCCCGTATGGCGCGCGCTGGGACTGCCCGAAGGCTCGAACAAATCAAAGGTGAACAAAGCCTACCGAGAGGTAGTGCAAGCCTTTGAGCAGTCCTACGCCGAGCAGATCGCGCAAAATAAAAAGCCAGCCTCGGATATCCCGATCTACGATTATATGTGCGCCTACTTTAAAAAGATCGAGAAAAACATTCAAAAGAGTACCGCCGAAAGCTACCGCGGAATGATAAACGGTAGAATTCGGCGGTATTTTACTGCCCGAAAGGAATTGACGGTCGGCAGCATCACCGCAAAGGACATTGAGGATTTCTACGAGTGGATGTTCGAATCGGGCGTAGTCGCCAACACCGTTATACACTACCACACCGTCCTGCACAGCGCCTTCAAAAGAGCGTTCAAGGACGGGCTGATCGAGTCAAATCCCTTTGATCGCATCGACCGCCCGAAGAAAAACAAGTTTACGGGTGAAAACTATTCCGAGGAAGAACTGATTGCTATGCTGGGGCTTATTCGCGGGGATATTATCTATCCGGCTGTCATGCTGGCGGGCGGCTTGGGGCTGCGCCGCAGCGAGGCGTTGGGTGCACGGTGGTCACGGGTAGATTGGGAAAAGAAAACCATACTGCTCGACACAAAAATCATTGAGTATAAAGAAAACGGTAAAGTCATCGTCGAACCCGTGGAGGAAATGAAAAACAAATCCAGCCGCCGCACACTGCCGCTGCCGGACCCAGTGTATGAAATGCTGTGCGAGGAACGGGAAAAGCAGGACCTGTACCGCCGTATGTTCAAGGGCAGCTACAACCGCAAATACGACGATTATATCTGCGTCGATCAGCTCGGCGGACTGATACGCCCGAATCGGGTCACACAGCGGTTCGCCGACCTTATCAGGCAATACGGTCTGCGCAAGATTCGGTTTCACGACCTGCGCCACACCTTCGCCAGCATCCTCATCAATCAGGATGTGCCGCTGCTGAATGTATCGACCTTCCTCGGTCATTCCGACCTGTCCACCACGGCAAATATCTATGCCCATCTGGATAAATCCAAGAAACAGGAAAGCGCTGATGTTATCAGCAATATCTTTAATAAAGCAAAAGAATAATGCGCCCACGGCGGGCGCATTTTTGCTGACAGAAAGGATGATTTTATATATGACCCAAAAAGAATTTATGAGCGGGAGCGAGCTTCGCCAGTACCTGCACATCTCCACGCGGAAAATGAAATATCTGATGGATAACAACTATATTCCGCACGAAAACACGGGACACACGACCCATAAGTACCGAGTGCGAACAGAGGATGCGGTGTGGTTCAAAGCCCGAATGGATACCGAGCCGGGCTTTTTATCGGAGCTGAGCGGCATGTTCTCCAACCGCACCGAATGGCATCCGCTCCCGATGTTTGAAGCCACCCCGGAAAACTGCGAAGCCTTTCGGCGGTGGCTCGATTCGCAGTGGGCAGAGCTGCCGGAGGCTCTGCCCACGCAGACGGCGGCGGAGCTTGTCGGTCACAGCCCGCAGCGCATTCACGAATGGATACGGGAAGAAGTGCTGGTCGGCATAAAACTCGGCACCCTACAGTACTGCGCTAAGGCGGAATTCGTAAGCTTTATGGCTTCACCGCAAAGGCTGGCGCACCCGCGCACGGAAAAATACAAAGAACTGATTCGGGAATTCAAATACATACAGCGTCGAGAGCGTGAAAACGAACAGCGGCGGCAGAAAAGAAAAATGATGAAAGAAAGTACATAATTTATGCCTCACCGGAAACGGTGGGGCAGCATTTTTTTGTTTCTGACGGGGCAAACTATGAGAACAACAAAATTAGATTCCCTTATTTTGCAACGTATTTTAAGGGAAACGAAATGGAAATAAGGGAAAACCTTTATTGGGGTCAGTTTTCGCAGTGCCAAAACCGCAGCCCCGCATCTTTTGAATGAGGCGCGGGGCTATTTGTGCGTTTCATTTCATAATCTTTTCAAAGCGGAACATTTCATCGGGACCCTCATCGGGTGCTGCTTTTCCGTCTTCCTTCGGCGGATTCAGCTCCGGGTGCATAGCGGAGAAAAACTCAACGGCGCGAAAACCGCATTTGTTGATATAAAAATGAATATTGCGCTTTTCAGAATATGGCGTGCAGGTTGCCCAGACCTTGGTTTCGGGGTGCAGAGCTTCCACGGCAAGCCAAGCGCCATAGCCGATGCCTTTGCTGTGTTCCTTCGGCGAAACGAAAAGAAGCTCCAGCTCATTGTGATGTGTCTCCTTATCGATTTTCAGCACCACACCGCCAACCTTTCTGCCTTCATACAGAATCCGGTATGCTTCGCTGTCGGGTGCATCAATACTTTGCTCAATGGTTGCGCGGGAGATGATCTCTCCGTCCTCCTCAAAATGATCGTCCCGCAACCCGAATTCTTCCACTGCGCCGTACTTGAAAGACTCCTGATTATCAAGGATGAACTGCTCACGATCCTCCGCTTCCAGCGGGGCAAGGGTTACTTTTGTGTTGTTCATATGTACCTCCAAAAAATAAAAAATACCCGGTCATTACTAAGTAATAACCGAGCGCACTCGACACCTAATCCGCTACGCAAGCCGTGGAGAACTGAGCGAAGCCATCTGCAACAAATATCATGTGGCGGACGATAAAAGCAACAGGAAAGACATCCCCGATGGCAGTTTCCGTGTAGAGGAAGCCATGGCGGAACGGCACTATTCAAGCAAAAAGGCGGCGGCAAGGCATAAAGGATTACGGACCAATCTCGGTCAGGACGGTGGTACGATGTGATAGATACACTTCTGCGGCATGAGAAAAAGCACAAATAACAAAACTGCCCGAGAGCGAAAAACTCTCGGGCAATTTTATAATCATGTCACACCTCACAAACGTGAGCAACGGTTTTATGATTTTCCGAGCGTCCAGCTCCGGCTCTCGGTCTGAAGCCGTACCATATGAGCGAAGATGCCGTCCGCTTGCAGCAGCTCTGCGGGAGAGTCCTGCTCGGCTACCGCGCCTTCACTCAGCACCACGATCCTGTCTGCGCCCGAAACGGTACGCATCCGGTGGGCGATGATGAGGACGGTCTTGTTTTTGATGAGGCGGGAGAGCGCCTCCTGAATGGCGGTTTCGTTTTCCACATCCAGGCTGGCGGTGGCTTCGTCCAACAGAATGATGGGCGCGTCCTTCAGAAAAGCACGGGCGATGGAAATGCGCTGACGCTCGCCGCCGGAAAGCTCGCAGCCGTTCTCACCGATGTTGGCGTTCCAGCCGTCGGGGAGCTTTTCGGCAAACCTGTCCACATTGGCGAGCTTTGCCGCCGCGATTACCTCTTCGTCCGTCGCGTCCTTGCGGCCGATGCGGATATTCTCCAAAATCGTATTGTCAAACAGCGTGACATCCTGGAACACGATGGAATAGAGGCTCATCAGCTTTTCCGGATCGATTCCGGAGATATCCATGCCACCTACGGTAATCCTGCCCCAGTCAATGTCCCAGAACCGCGCCGCCAGGCGGGAAACGGTAGTTTTACCTCCGCCGGAGGGTCCGACCAGCGCCGTGACCTCTCCCTGCTTTGCCGTAAAGGACACATCCCGAAGCACCGTTTCGCCGCTCTGATAAGAAAAACCCACATGGTCGAACACAATGTCACAGTTCCGGTTGGTAAGCTGTTCGCTTCCGGACTGCACGGGGCAGTCCAGAATCTCATTCATGCGCTCGATGTTGCTGTTGGTGCCGATGATGGCGGCAAGATTCTGCAGAGTACCCTCCAGCGGGTCATACAGGCGGGATACCACCAAAAGGAACATAAAGAAGGTCAGGACATCCAGCTCACCCTTTACCAGCAGAGCCGCGCCCGCAAGGGCGGTGGTGGCAATACCCAGCCGCAGGACAAGTCCCGCGGAAACCACAAAGACAGCCGTTCCCAGCTCGCTCCGGACGAGGCGGCTTTCTACGGCACGGATTTTCTTTTCCAGTCCCGAAAGGTATCTCTCCTCGGCATTGTTGGCGCGCAGATCGGGCATCGCTTCCATGCACTCCTGAATGCCGTCCTCGCAGGCGACCTTTGCCGCCGTTGCTTTGCGGGAGAGCTTTTTCTGCACGTCGGAGGCAAGCAAGACGATGGCAAATGCCACGGGCAGCGGCCAGACGGCGGCAAGCGCCATGCGCCAGTTGAAAAACAGCATCGACACGGCGATGACCGTGGTGGAGAGGATCGCACCGTACAGCGGTGCGACAAAATGGGATTGGCTCTGCTCCAGCACGGCGCAGTCGTTCATGATGGAAGTGGTCAGGTCGGCAAGGTCTTTCTTTCCGAAAAAGGACAGCGGAATCTTTCTCAGCTTCTCGGCAAGCCCCACCCGACGCACACCCGACTCGACATAGGTGACAAGATAGGTGTTGTCGTATTCCAGCCGTGTGCAGACAACAATGAACAGTGCCGCCGCGACACAGCCGATCACATAAAACGGAATTCTCCCTGTCGTCAGCGTGCCACTCATCATATCGCTCACCAGCCGATACAAAAGCCCCACCGGCAGCATGAAGGAGATATTTTGCATGGCACAGCACAGAATCCCTTTGATGTTGTCAATGGCTCCCTTGCGGGAAAGCGCATAGCGTCTCTGTAAATATTTGATCATCGCTCAGACCTCCTTTTCCACTTTCCACCGGACGGACTGCTGATAGTCCTGCCACATCGTCCCGAACAGACTGTCTTTTTTTCCGGACAGCTCCGCAAAGCTGCCGCTTTCCGAAAGATGTCCCTCATTCAGCACAAAAATGCGGTCGGCATTCACAATCGTAGACAGCCGATGGGCGATCATGATGACGGTGCGCCCCTTTGCAAGCTCGTTGAAGGCAGCCTGAACCTTCGTTTCGTTGTCGGGGTCGGCAAAGGCGGTCGCTTCATCAAGAATCAGCACCGGCGCGTTTTTGAGCATGGCGCGGGCAATGGCAAGCCGCTGTGCTTCGCCGCCGGAGAGGTAGATGCCCTGCGAGCCGATGACCGTATGCACACCGTCCGGGAATTTTTCGATGATGTCCGTACACTGCGCCGCACGGAGTGCCGCCAGCACCTCCTCATCCGCGGCGTCCGGCTTGCCCATACGCACATTGTCCAGAATGGTGCCTTTGACAAGATGGCTGTTCTGAAACACGAAGGAAACCGTGTTCATCAGCTCGTTTTTTTCAATGTCCTTCACATTGACACCGCCGACGGAAATACTGCCGCTCTGCGGATCAAAGAAGCGGGCAATGAGCGCCGCCAGCGTGGATTTTCCGCCGCCGGAGGGTCCGACAAACGCCACCGTCTGTCCCGCGCCGATGGAGAGAGAAATATTCTCCACTGCATTTTTTGTGCCGTCATAGCTGAATGTTACATTTTCCAATTCGACCGAGCTGTCCTTCGGATGCTTCGATACGCTCGGCTGAGAAAGCGAGGGGCTTTGCAGAACACGGTCAATGCGGGTGACGGCGTCCTGCACGATCATGCCGTTTTCGCTCATGAACATCAGCTTGGTGAGCGTCAGCGAGATGACCGGCGTGACGATGATGTAAAAGAGCAGGTTCAGTAGCACGCCGCCGTCCGCACCACCGCGGGAAAACAGAAAGCCGCCTGCAATCAGAAACACAAACACGCTGTTGACCGCCAGCGTATAGAAGGTCATCGGCCAGCGCATCTGCTTTGTGTATGCGATGACCCAACGCTCATAGTTGTCGATGGCGCCCTTGAACTTTTTGAAGGAAAACACCGTCTGACCGAAGGTCTTGACGACGGGAATCCCCCGCACATACTCCACCGCCTCCCCCGACATATCCGCAAGCGCGTTCTGATACTGTGTCATCTTCTCCTGCATCCCCTTGCCGGTCATGCTTGTCATCACGGCAAAGGCAAGCGCCACCGGCACAAGGCTCAGAAGCCCCAGCCGCCAGTCAAATGCCAGAAGAAGCGTCAGGAGTCCCGCAATGGTCGCCACAGCCCTTGCCTTGTCGGGGAGCTGGTGGGCAAGATAGTTTTCCGTTGCGCCGGTGGTTTCCGAAATCGTGCGGCGCAGCTTGCCACTGCCGAACTGTTCGATTTCCCCGAGCGGAAGCGTGGCAATATGCTTCGTCATGGCAAGGCGCAGATTGGTGGCGATGCGAAATGCCGCAAGGTGTGAGCACATCAGCCCCGCGATGTAGGTAAGCACGGCGGCAAAGGCAAACATCACCGCCATCCAGCCGTAGTGCGTTACATGGACGGCGTTTTCATAGTTCGGTGCGACCTCGATTACCTCCCGCAGGATGCGCCAGATGTACCAAAACGGCACCAGCGCCAGCAGTGCGCCGGCGGCGGCAAGCACCCACGAAAGATAGCTTAGGATTCGGTATGTCCCCGCGTAATCCAGCAGGCGGGACAGATTGGATTGTTTTTTCAAAACGGTTCCTCCTTGATTGTGTTTTTAGTTAGCCGAAGCTAACCGAGCGGCATTTGAAAAGCCGCCGGAGCGGCGATTCCACGCGCATGATTTATTTTTTCAGAAAAGAGAACAGCCCTTTCTTTTCATACGGAGTAGCACGGATTCCTCCCGCCGTGTAGCCGGTGGCGTCAATGGCTGCGCGCAGGGCGGCTTCGCCAAGCGGCTCACGCGAGAGGATAACGGTTTCTCTCTTCGTATGGGAGGAAGACACCTTTTCCACTGAAAATGTGCGGCGAATCGTATCGTTGATGTGCGCCTCGCACATGGAGCATGCCATGCCGGAAATCTTGACAGTTGTCTGAATCATCAAAAATCATCCTTTCCTATTTTTTCCTGTATCCGCAGTCGCAGTACGGCCCGCCGGAGGCGAGAGTGTACTGCCGCACAAAGTCAGTCGCGCCGCCTGCTTCGCTCATGGTGTAATCCAGATGGCACAGGGCGGGAGTCAGGTCGTATAGCCCCAGTTCTTTCATCAGCACGCAGATGCCGCATTTGGTGAAGCGTCCCTCATAGCCGCTGCCGTCCGGGTATTCGTAAAACTCTATGTTCCACGAATATGGGTTGCGGTCAGCGGCTCTCAGCGCGGCGGTGGCTTTCATACCGGCAATGTCCTTTTCGGTGAATTTGCTCTTTCCGCTCTTGCGGCAGAACCATTTCATGGGCTTTGTCATCATGGATTTTGCGTAGTAATCTGTCAGTCTGTCCACCTTTGGGCGCTCCGGCATGGAGAGAATAAACGCGCCGAGCATTGCACAGTTGACAATGTTCATCTTGAACCGGTCGGCCTTTTCAAACTCCGGCAGGTCTGCGATGATCTCCCTGTATTTCGGTTTTGCCTTTTTCGTGATCGCTTTTGCCGTATCGGTATTGTAGCCGAGCACCGCTGTCAGCTGTTTTCGGAACGACGGTGCAAACAGAGCCCACATACCGAAAGGCATTCCAAAATAGGTCACTTTTTGTCCCTCCAATCGCATATCACGTGGGTCATGCGGCGGTCAATGTCAATGCGAGCCGCTTTGCACTCCTTGGGATATTTCTTCGCAGCGCTGAACGCCAGCTTGACAAACAGTGCCGAGCCGACGGGAAGCATGGTCTTGAGCATACCGTCGGGGAAAACAAAATGCGTGCCGTGCTCATATACGACCGCCTCGACTTCGCAGGAGTGCGGTTTCTCCGCAAGGCGTTTTTCCATGCGGCGGATATATTTAGCGGTGTCCCAAAGTGCGTCGTCCTCTGCGCCGACAAGAAACAGGTTGCCGCGGATATTCTCGACCTTTATGAATTCCTCCTCGGTAATCGGGTGCGCCGCTTCAGAGTCGTCAAACAGCTTGCGGGAGGCAATCATATTGCCGGTGCGTTTGGACTCCTCCGAGATTATGCGCCAATAGTCAGGGTGCTGATAGCAAAACGGCATGTATGGCAAGGGCTTTCCCTTGTAAGAAAAGAGTGATTCTCCCTCGATTGGCCATTCCTTGCAGCCATCCTTTTTGCCCTGCATGAACCCCTGCCACACAAAGTCGCTGGGTGTCATTGCAATGGTTAGAGAAATGTCGCTGAATATCGATGCTGCCGTCAGGGCGAGGGTACCTGTCGTTGAGGCTCCTGCAATGCCTATTTTTTCGTTTCCGTGTAATTTGAGCCATGCAACCGCTTTTTCGATGCATTCAAGCGGATAGTTGTGATGACCGTAGTCCTTTTTCCCGGGCGACATGGTCAATATGTTCACGCCGAGACGAATCAGCCACTTCACCGCCGAGCGTACCATATAATCCTCGGGGTCGTCGCCGAGCATGGCGATGACGGCGCAGTCTGAGCCGTCTTTGCACGCCCAATACGCGCCGTAAAAGCCATCGCTTTCAACATCAAAGTGGATGTGTTTCATTCAAAACGCCTCTTTCAAAAGTTGACCTTCACAATCTGCATCTTCATCATGTCGTCGCCGACCTTTGCGAGAAAACGGAAAAAGCCGCTGACGGATGGGTCGCGCAGATCGTTGTAGCCCAGCATATAGCCGCGGCTTGTGACCTGCAATCGGCTGTCCCACGGAGAAAGCTCGCTTTTGGCGTCCGAAACAGCAAAATATGCGCCCACGTCCTTGATTTTCGCGCTCTTAAGCCAGGTTTTGGCGATCATTTTCACCGCCGTCCGGTTTGCCGCGTCAAAGACCAGCACGCTGCCCGGAAAAGCGTCCGCCATAGCCTGTACCAAAACTTTGACCTGCTCGGTTAAAAAGTAGTAGAATACGCCGGAGGCAAAGAACACCGCGCCGTTTGAAGAGTTAATTTTTCTAAACCATTCGGTATTATTCAAATCGCATGGGATGTTTTCTTCACGATCTCCGGCGGGCAGAAGCTCATTGCGCACGGCGATGACATCGGGAAAGTCTAGATTGTAAATTTTACAGCTGCCGTTGTCGCAGCTTCTTCCGGTACTGTCCAGCCCGCAGCCCAGATTGACCACCGCCGCATTGGGGTGGCCTTTCAGATAATCCAGCACCTCGAAAGCAAGGTCATTCTGCCGCATGGCCACCTCCAGTGAACCGAAACGCTGCATCAGACCGCGGGAGTTTTTCTCCGCCTCTGAAAAATCGTAGTCGATCTCGTCAATCAGGCGAACCGCTGTTTCGTCCCGGTAAAGATTCGGGTATAGTTCTGAGCAGACCTTCCGCGCATACAGCGGAATGATCAGCGTCTCCTGTACGGTGTTTTTCTCGATTTTATATTTCATATAGGTATCTCCTTCAGTGAATAAATACCGACATAATTGCCGCCAGCACTGCCGAAATGACCGCCATGCCCACTGTGCCGAACAGCCACTTTTTCTGCTTGTCTTTTGCGGTAATGTACGGTTTGAGATCCTCTGTTCCGGGGATCGTCCATGCGTTTGTGTGCCCGACCCAAAAATCATCAACAAGGAAACGGTCCATAAGGTTCATCACCGATAAAATAACAAGCAGCTGCCAGAAGCCCGCAAGAAAGCCCCGTGCACCGTTGAGTGCATAGACGCACACCAGCACATAGGCAATATAGCCGGGAACGCATACTGCTTTGAAAAGCAAAGCGTTCCGCTTTATTTTTTCGCGTGTTGTAAGCCCCAGCGTTACGCACCTGTTCTGAACTTCCGGGCTGTAAAGATGCACCATACCCACCGCACTCTTGCAGATACCGATGGCGCAAACCAGAATGAGCAGAACGCCAAGTCCTATGCCCTCCAAAATCACCTGTAAAATCATCATTTACTTCCTTATCCCAAAGCCACATCAAGCGTCATCATGACGCTGAATCCTACCGCAAAGAACACCGTGCCGAGATTCGAGTGCCGCCCCTGCGACATTTCCGGTATCAGTTCCTCTACCACCACATAGAGCATTGCACCTGCGGCAAAGCTCAGCAGATACGGCAGCGCCGGGATTACAAGCTGCGCCGCGAGAAGCGTCAGCACCGCGCCGATAGGCTCGACAACGCCGGAAAGCACGCCGCCGAGAAACGCTCGGCCCTTGCGTTCCCCCTCCGCCCGGAGCGGCATGGAGATTATAGCACCCTCGGGAAAATTCTGAATGGCAATGCCGAGGGACAGCGCCAGTGCGCTTGCCGCAGTAATCTGCGTATTGCCCGAAAGAAAGCCTGCATACACCACGCCGACTGCCATTCCCTCCGGGATATTATGTAAGGTAACAGCCAGCACCATCATGGTGGTGCGCCCGAGCTTGCTTTTCGGACCCTCGGCCTGTTCACTTCCCACATGAAGATGGGGAATCAAACGGTCAAGCAGGAGCAAAAACAGCACGCCGACCCAAAATCCGATAAAGGCAGGGAGGAAGGACAGCTTGCCCATGCCCTCCGACTGCTCAATGGCGGGGATCAGCAGGCTCCAGACAGACGCTGCCACCATCACCCCGGCGGCAAAGCCGGCAAGGGCGCGCTGCACCAGATCGCTAAGGGATTTTTTCATAAAGAACACGCAGGCCGCGCCCAGCGTTGTACCCAAGAAAGGAATCATGATTCCAAGAAAAGTTTCCATTTGTCTCACCGCCTTTGCATTGCGTTTTTATTTGTTTCTCCTGAAGCCCGCCTCATCCCGATATTCGGGATGCGACTTTACGTACGGATCCTTATCGCCGCAGATGGTATAGTCGCACCGGCAGCTGTTCACGCAGGTGTTCGTCCGTATAAGCCTTGCATGGAGCAGCTCCATAGACGCAAAGTCCACATTGCACAGGGCGGGCATAATATCCGTAAGGCCGTGCTTGATAGCAAACTCCGCTGCCGGGCACGATGTAAATTCATAATAAATAGGCTTGTCGGTTTCATAAGGCGCAACCGACATCTCGTAATCGTGCCATTTGTCGCAGCCGCTTTTCGCACGAACAAACGCCTTGTACATCAGCTTCCTCCAGAACGGCTTGTTGCAGTCCACAAATTTCAGCTTGCGGAAAGTCGGAAGAATCAGATTTTCCTCCATCTCTTCGATTTCACGGAACGAAGTAACTGCTTTGCAGACCACATAATAGCTCATGATGGCGATGCAGTCGTAGGTGCCGCCTACGCCGTTGTGGAAGTTCTTTTTGCCGCCCAAGTCGGTGCGCCAGTCGGAGAGAAAGACCGCGTACTGCCGCTGCACCTTTTCCCATACTGTCTCCCGCTCTGCTTCCGGATAGTGCAGGGCGATTTTCGCCAGGATTTCTTTCTTGCAAGGCTTTGAATACAGCACATGGCTTTTGCGGTCGAATAGAAGCTCGTTGTCCTTCATCTGATTGTCTCCCTCCTTGTTCTTTCTTGCGTGCATGAGACCATCTCAGATTTAACCCGCTTTTCGGCAGACAAACCACGCCATGCTTTTCAGGTTTCCCATGTCCACATCCGCATACATTCCATCCAGCCGTGCTTTCAGGCTGGAAGCCGTCTCATAGGGCGGTGTGAAAAAACCTGCCTTTTCATAAACATGCCGGACAAACCAATCCGTCCGCTTGTGCTCGCTCATCACATAAAAGCAGCCGCAGAATGTCCCGCCGGGTCTCAAAACCCGGAAAACCTCCCGATAGGCGGCTTCCTTGTCCGGAAAAGCATGAAAGCCGTTCAGCGACAAAACGATGTCAAAGGTACCATCTTCATAGGGAAGCGCACCCACATCGCCCTGCCGGAAGGTCACATTTTTCAAGTGCAAGCGCTCTGCCTTTTCCTGCGCCTGTCCCATCATATCCGTCGAGTAATCAAGACAGGTAATGTCCGCCTCCGGCATCGTCTGGTAAAGCGACATGGTCAGAATCCCTGTTCCCACCGGCACTTCCAGCAGCTTGCCGGAGAAATGCTCCGGAATACCGGACATTGCCTTTTCCAGATAGGCGTCGTTTTCCGCCTTGTTCATTGCCCACACCAAGCGGCACACCGCTTTCCCGCTCAGGGTGGAGCAGGTGATCATACCGTCATAAAAATTGTTTCCACCTGTCAATCGGTATGCACTGCGAATGGCCTCTTTTCGTTTCATGGTTTTCCCTCCGTGCTTCCATCATCACACGACCGCTTCCGATCTCATTTTTTCAAAATGTCCACGATTTTCCCGAAGTCCTCCTTTGCCTCCTTGAAGATCGGCAGCATACAGTAGCAATGCACCATCTTCGGGCGGGCGGACACCGTATAGGGGACATTTGCCCGTTTGCAGGCTTCCTCAAAGTCCGGCAAAGCACCGTAGAGCACCTCGTCGGCAGAATAGAAGAAGTGAATATCGCCTACGCCGGTAAAAACTCCCCGGGAGCCGGAGAGCATATAGTCCGGCACATTCTCGCAGCCATGCCGCATGAATTTTTTCACTGTAACCATAAAGGCATAGTCGATGGAGACGTCCCGTTCATTGAGCGCCTGCATCCGCGCCCTTTCCGCATCGTTCCACGGCACCTCACCGGGGGATACGGCGACGATGTGCTTCGGCTGCGGCAGCGGTTCGGGCTGCGCGTTGTTGTGCGCCGCGATCCCCAAAGCCAGCGCACCGCCGGAGGAAAAGCCGCAGGTACTGACATTTCCGCCGCCATACAGTGCAATCATTTTTCGATAACATTCGTACACCATCGCGTAGGTTTCGGCGATGCAGTGCTCCATGCAGAGCGGGTAAAACGGAAACCACACATCACAGCCGGTCTCGTGGCACAGCTTGCGCATCACAGGCAGGTCGCCCTTATCGGGGCCGATCACCATACCGCCGCCGAAGAAATAGAGAATCGCACGCTCGGACGGCTTCGGATGCTCTCGCACGATCAGGCATGGAAAGCCGTTTACCGCGATCGTTTCATAATACGCCTTACGGTCGGTGGGCGTAAAAACGCCGCGGTGCCGGTTCTGCTTTTCGATTTCCTCTTGCAGCGCATCCTCCGGCAAGGCGAACGCCTTTTTCGCGCCGGAGAGCTTATACGCCGTGCGCAGGATGGATGCAAAAATGCTCATGCTTGATCTCCTCATTTCCGCGCCGTGACGCACAGCCAGCTTTTCTTTTTGTGTATCTGCACATCGTGAAAGCCCGCCTGCTCCAGATACGCCTTTAATTCAATATCTTTGTAGATGGTCATGCCGCCGATGATCTCCGTCCACTTTTCGTCCTTGTCTGTGTTGCCATTGCTCTCGTTGCAGATGAGTAATGTCCCGCCGGGCTTCAGCACCCGGTAAACCTCCCGGAAGCACCGCGGCAGGTCAGGCCAGAAATAGACGGTTTCAAAGGCTGTGACCGCATCGAACCAGCTATCGGCAAACATCATATCCGCCACGCTGCCTTGCAGAACGGTGCAGCGGCCCTCCGCGATGGCGGCACCATTGACCTTTTGGGATTTCTCTACACTGATGGGGGAATAGTCAATACCCTTGACAATACCCTCCGGGCATTTTTTCAGCAGTCTTTTCATGTTCGCCCCGCCGCCGCAGCCGCAGTCCAGCACCTTGGCGTCCGGCGCAACATTCAGAAATTGAAGTCCCCACTGCGCCACAGGGCTGTGACCCAGATTCATCATGGCGACCATGAGTTTCCCGCCAAAGCCCACAGGCTTTCTGGTGTTCTCAAAAAATGACATCTTATCACACCTCCGATTTCACACATTCCGCATAGGTCAATGGGAATGAGGCTTTCAGAACAGCGCTTTTCCGTACTGACCAACCGTTTTGCCGCAGGAAGCGCAGGTATTCCTCGCTCGTCCATCTGCTGTGGAGAGGGAAGCCTGCCAGCTTCATGAAAAATGCCTTGACCTTGCCGGGAAACGAATTTCCCGCGTGGGTAAAGGTGGGCGCGATGAGCACACCGCCGTCCTTTAGTACCCGACGGATCTCGTCAAGGGCCTTTTCCGGCTGCGGCACGATGTGCAGTGCGTTGGACACGATCACCACGTCGAAGGACTTATCCGCATAGGGCAGACGGAACATATCCTGCACCGAAAAGTGCAGCTTTGCCGATCGGTTGTCCCGTTTTGCCTCGGCGATCATCTCCGGGGAGGCATCCGTCGCCTCAATGTGCGCCGCCGCGTTCACGATGTTTTTTGCAATCAATCCCGTGCCGGTCGCCAGCTCCAACACCGTCTTGGCTTTTACAACCGGCCGGATCAGCGCATACATCTCGTCATACGCCGCCCGATCCTTTCGCATAAAGCGGTCGTAACGACCGGCATTTTTGTCCCAGAAGGTCTTTCGTTCTTTCATAGCCGTTGCCCTTATCTCTTCTTTATTTTTTGCCGCATTGTGCCTCTCGGAAAGGATTCAAAGTGCCACTAAATTTTCCCGTGCAGGCATCTGTCCCGCCGCTCTCTGGCGTATTCCAGCAGTGCATTGCACGCCGGACAAAGCGCCTCGCCCCTTGTCCCATGCACGCCCCAACAATACCGGCGCACCATGAGGGTAACGGTTTCGATCTCCTTTTCCTTGTTCAAGTTCTGAAGTCCTTTCTGTTTTATACACAGTTAGTCTACCCTAACCGTCTGGTGGAAGAAAAGGCAGGCCACCTGTATGCAGTCTGCCTTTTGCCTGATGCGAAAGCCCGCAGACGCGCGGGGCTTACAGCACCAGCGAGGGCGCGGTGTAGACCCGTGCCTTCAGCTCGCTGTTTAGCATATACAGCCCCTTGCTGTCACCGCCGAACAGATCCATCTTGGTAATGAGGTCAGCGGCGTTCTTCTCCTCCTCGCCCTGTTCCTTGATGAACCAGTCCAGCATCTGCATGGTGCGGAAGTCCCTGACCTCGTATGCGGCGGCGTAGATGGCATTGATGCTGGCGGTGACCAGCATGTCCTTGGAAAGCCCCAGGCTCTTGCAGCTCTCGTCCGTGATCATGGCCGTGACGCGCAGGCCGCCCGCCGTGCACAGGACCACGGTGACGATGATGCCCGAGGCCCGCAGCTGTTCGATGCGGCCATGGAAGACGTTTCGGGCGCTGGTGCGCAGGCCGCTGGTACGCTGGACATGCTCACGCAGCAGGGTCTGCGCGGCCTTGAGGTTGTAGCGGATGCTGCCGGACTGCTGGCGCCGGTTGCGCCCGGCGAACATGTCGGCCACAGGGGCGGGCAGGCCTTGGCGGACAAGCTCGAGGATGCGGGTCTGGCGCAGGCTGCGGGCGCTGAGCAGGCCCGCGGGCAGGCCACAGGCGTTGCCGCACTGCTGCAGGCTGCGGCGTACATAGCTGGCATCGCAGTGGAGCAGGGCGCCGCTGGGCGTGAACAGGGCGGGGTCTTCCATCATCTGGCGCAGGCGGCGGCAATGGGTGGCGGGCAGGGGGACCTGCCGGGCATGTTCCCCCTGGATGTGGATGAGCCCGGCGCCCCAGTCCATGTGCCCCAGTTCCAGGGCAAGGGCTTCCACCAGGCGCAGGCCGCCATAGCGCAAGAGCATGAAGATGCACCACAAGCGGGCATGGGCCCGGCGTGCCCGCATGCTGGTCGATTCGGCGTACTGTTGCCAGTACCAGGATTCGGCGGCCAGCAATTCCTGGTCGCTCAGGCCTTTTTCGTCACGCAGCAGGCTGGCGTTGTCCTGGCGCATGAGCTTCTGTTGCAGCCATTTCCTGTCTTCCGTCTCCAGACTGTGCAGTAAAGTGCTAAGTTTTTCACGTTTTTGCGTGGAAACCATAGAAAACCTCCCTGAAGCTTCCTTAAAATAACTTGTATCATAAGATGTTACAAGTTGTCGCGCTTTTCGTATAATCCGTGCCTGCCTTGCCCCGCTCCTGAAGGCGCGTAAAGTGCATCATGACAAGAACATAAAAAAGCCAAGGAGGCTTGTATGTTGTTTGAACGAGTGCTTTCCGCCTGTAGCAAAAGCGTGTCCCTGGCCGTGGCCGCCCTTGTCCTGGCCCTCAGCTGCGGGCAGGCCGTGACGGTGTCCGCCGGGGAGATGACCGTTTCCGCGGCGGCCAGCCTGACCAATGCCTTTGCGGAACTCAAGACCGCGTTTGAAAAGTCCCATCAGGGCCTGACCGTGCACACCAATTTTGCCGCCTCCAACCCGCTGCTCAAGCAGATGCAGGAAGGGGCGCCGGTGGACGTGTTCGCTTCCGCCGACCAGGAGACCATGGACAAGGCCCAGAAAGCCCAGCTCATCAAGCCTGAAAGCCGCAAGAATTTCGTCAGCAATACTGTCGTCCTCATCGTGCCCGCCCAGGGCAAGAAGTTCGGCAGCCTTGCCGAACTCAAAAAGGCCCAGCGCATCGCCGTGGGTTCGCCCGAAAGCGTGCCGGTGGGCCGGTATACGCGTGATGCCCTGAAGAGCGCCGGACTCTGGGAGACCCTCCCGCCCTCCTTCATCTAC
>ENA-UEQP01000025-UEQP01000025.1-human-gut-metagenome-genome-assembly--contig:-NODE-25-length-137384-cov-8.420532_pt1 | contig 137384 bp, 152 predicted proteins | sample MGYA00242951_ERZ507951 | MGnify/ENA primary metagenome ERZ507951 (study PRJEB26167, sample SAMN06115539) | human gut metagenome | host: Homo sapiens | place: China:Shanxi | collected 2015-11-18...
ATCGTTCCAGTGCCCGAAAGAGGCCGACGCATAGAGGGGATGCGGCTTTTTCCTGCTTGTCGCGGCGAGGATGCGCTCGGCGAGTTCGTCCGTCACAAAATCCGGCTGGCGGATCACGAGAGTGTAGCGCAGCTTTTCCTTGATGAGCTCGCAATTCTCAATTTTCTGCCAGACGCCCTCCAGTGGGTACACGGCAAAGTCGTCATACTCGCCCTTTGCAGTCTTTTTGTAAGCCATTTTTACCGCATAGGCCACGGAATACAATGCCGATACGCGGTTTGAAAAATCCGTGTCATTCGGGTTTCCTTCACCGTTTATCATGATGCAGCTTTGTGTCGGAACCGTCACCAAGGCAGGGGTTGTTTTTGCACCGTAAAGCTGCTTTTCCTGCCTTCTCCATTCGTATTTCATAAAAAGCGCCTCCTTGCGCTTTTCAGAATACCGCAGAAAGCATGACACCCCCTGTCATGTTTTATATTTTTCTGCCATGCGGGTCAGCTTTTCTTTCATGCTGCGCCGCAATTCGTCGGGCTCCAGGATTTCAACTGCGTCACCATAGGACAAAATGTAGCTATACAGCGTTCTTTCGGGCATATCGACGGTCACATACAGGCTTCCCTGCGCATCCTTCTCCACGGTATCGGTAAATTCGTCATAGACGCGGAAGGCAGCCGCCGGGGAGAACTTCAGCCTTACCGAGATCAGCCGCTCCTGCTGTATCGTCGGTTTTAGCTCCGGGACGTCCGCCTTCCTGCGCAGGAAGGTCTCCGGCAGAAGCGTCAAATCCTTGATGCGGGTCAGCTTAAAAAAGCGGTAGTCGTTTCGCAAAAGGCAGAAGCCGTACAAATACCAGTCCTTGCTCTTGAAAATCAGCTTGACCGGTTCCACCGTGCGGACAGTGCCGCCGCCTTCGCCCGCAAAATACGAAAAGCTGACCCTGCGGCAACTGAAAACAGCCCTTTTGAGCTCGTCGAACAGCTCCGCACCCGCCGTATTTTTGTGCCAGTCGGAAAAATCGACCTCGATCCAATTTACGCCCTGCACCCGGAAAAACCCGCCCAATTTGGTAAGCAGTTCATCGGTCCGGCTGTCTTCCGCGGCGGCAAGGCCCTGCAGTGCCATCAAAATTTGCTCTTTTTCCTGCGGCGTCAGCAGCGATTTCTCCAGCACAAACTCCGGCAGGATAAAAATACCACCGCCCTTTCCCTGCACAGTATAAATCGGTATCCCGGCAGCACTGATGGCATCCAGGTCGCGGTAAATCGTTCTTACCGATACTTCAAATTTTTCTGCCAGCTCGGGGGCCGTGGCTCTGCCCTTGTCCAACAGATGATACACGATTTTGAACAGTCTGCCCTGCTCCATACAGTGCCCCCTCGCATCACAACAAAAGCGCCGAAGATCTGCCCCGGCGCTTTCGCAAAAGATATTTTCTGTTACCGAATGAACATCGCATCACCAAAGCTGAAGAAGCGGTACTTTTCCTCAACGGCGACCTTGTAGGCGGCCATCGTCTTGTCGTAGCCGTAGAAGGCGGCAATCAGCATGATAAGGGTGCTCTCCGGCAGGTGGAAGTTCGTAATCAGGCCGTCGATGGCTTTCAGCTCGATGCCGGGATAGATGAAGATGCTGGTATTCCCGCTGCACGGCACGATCTTGCCGTACTTAGCCCAGACAGATTCCAGCGTGCGGCAGCTCGTTGTGCCCACGGCAATGACGCGGTGGCCCGCGGCGCGGGTCTCGTTGATGAGCTTCGCCGTTTCCTCGCTGACGGAGTACCACTCGCTGTGCATCTGGTGGTCCTCAATGGATTCCTCATTCACAGGACGGAAGGTGCCCAGGCCGACATGCAGCGTGACCTCGGCAATGTTGACGCCGCGGGAGCGGATCGTATCCATCAGCTGCGGGGTAAAGTGCAGGCCCGCGGTGGGCGCGGCGGCGCTGCCCAGTTCCTTGGCGTAGACGGTCTGGTACTGGCTCTGATCCTCGAGCTGCTTCGTGATGTAGGGCGGCAGCGGCATCTTGCCGAACTCGTCCAGCTTCTCGTACAGTGTCTCGGTGTCGTAGGTAAAGGTCACATACTTATTGCCGTCAGGCAGCGTCTCATCCACCACGGCGGTCAGGCTGCCGTCGCCGAACTCCACCTTCGTGCCCGGCTGCATCCGCTTGCCGGGGCGGGCCAGGCACTCCCAGGTATCGCCCTTGACCTGGCGGAGCAGCAGCAGCTCGCAGACAGCGCCTGTGGGCACCTTGGTGCCCATCAGGCGGGCAGGCAGAACCTTGGAGTTATTGACAACGAGCAGATCGCCTTTTTCAAGATAATGCGGCAGCTCATGGAATACCGAGTGCAGGATCTTATCATTTTTGCGGTCCAGCACCATCAAACGGGCGGCATCGCGGGGGTCGGCAGGCTCCTGCGCGATCAGCTCCTTCGGCAGGTCGTACCAGAAATCTTTTTTGAGCATTTTTGTATCATCCTTTTTTACTTTAAAGCGTTATTGTCTTGACATTCTTATGTGGGAATATTATAATGAATCCAAACACAGAGGCGCGAAGCGCATCAGTACCGGTTTTCATCATGCCCTGCCAGGGGCGAGAGCCGGGAAAGGGTTCTTCGCCGAAGAAAATGCGCGGCACGCATTTTCTGGGTCCGCAGCCGAACAGGTGCGGGACTGTCACGCTGTAAAACAGTGTGTTGCGCTGTGTTATATGCAATATGATATTATATTGCATTTTGTGCCGGTTTTCAAGCCGGTTTTTTTATTATCTGTGCAAATTTCCGTGGGAGCCGCATAGATATAAGGAAGGGTATCGTGAAAGGAAGGTCTTAGTCAGGATGAAACAGTACAATGTTGGTGTTATCGGTGCAACCGGTATGGTCGGCCAGCGCTTTATTACGCTGCTGGAAAATCATCCCTGGTTTAATCTGGTTGCCCTTGCGGCCAGCGCACGCAGCGCTGGCAAAACCTATGAGGAGGCCGTCGGCAGCCGCTGGTTGATGAAGACCCCCATGCCCGAGAGCGTTAAAAAGATGGTCGTGCTGGACGCCGCCAATGTGGAGGAGGTCGCCGCCAAGGTCGATTTTGTCTTTTGCGCCGTCAACATGAAGAAGGACGAGATCAAGGCACTGGAGGAGGCCTACGCCAAGGCCGAGTGCCCGGTCGTGTCCAACAACAGTGCGCACCGCTTTACCCCTGACGTGCCGATGGTCGTACCCGAGATCAACGCCGACCACATCGACATCATCCCTGCCCAGCGCAAGCGCCTGGGCACCAAGCGCGGCTTTGTGGCCGTCAAGTCCAACTGCAGCCTGCAGAGCTATGTGCCTGCCCTGCATCCCCTGCGCAAATACGGCATCTCTGACGTGCTCGTCTGCACCTATCAGGCCATCTCCGGCGCAGGCAAGACGTTTGAGACCTTTCCCGACATCCTCGACAACGTCATCCCCTACATCGGCGGCGAGGAGGAAAAGAGCGAGCAGGAGCCGCTGAAGCTGTGGGGCCACATCGAGGGCGACAAGATCGTTTCGGCCGAGTCTCCCCGCTTTACGGCCCAGTGCCTGCGCGTGCCTGTCTCTGACGGCCACATGGGCGCGGTGTTCGTGCGCTTTGAGAATAAGCCTTCTAAGGAAGAAATTCTGCAGGCCTGGAAGGAATTCCACGGTCCCGCACAGGATCTGGAGCTGCCCAGTGCCCCGAAGCAGTTCCTGCATTACTTTGAGGAAAATGACCGCCCGCAGCCCAAGCTGGACCGTATGCTGGAAAACGGCATGGCTGTCAGCATTGGCCGTCTGCGTGAGGATAACCAGTACGACTACAAGTTCGTCTGCCTGTCCCACAACACGCTGCGCGGCGCTGCCGGCGGCGCGGTGTTGCTGGCCGAGCTGCTGGCTGCCAAGGGCTATTTTGACTGATCGGCTGCGCATGGCAGCCTTGGTGTAAGGAGAATTCGTATGAAGAGACCCGTATTTACCGGTGCCGCCGTGGCGATCATCACCCCGATGAACACCGACGGCAGCGTCAACTATGACGAGCTTGGCCGCATCATCGACGACCAGATTGCCCACAGCACGGATGCCATTGTCATCTGCGGCACGACGGGTGAGTCCCCGACGCTGACCGACGAGGAGCACACCGAGTGCATCCGCTATACCGTCAAAAAGGCGGCAGGCCGCGTTCCGGTGATTGCGGGTACCGGCTCCAACGACACGAAGTACGCCATCTGGCTGTCCCAGCAGGCTGAGGCCGACGGTGCCGACGCACTGCTGCTGGTCACGCCCTACTACAACAAGACGAGCCAGGCGGGCCTGCTGGCCCACTACACAGCCATTGCGGACGCCGTGCATATCCCCTGCATCCTGTACAATGTGCCCAGCCGCACGGGCTGCAACCTGACGCCCGCCACGCTGGCCGAGCTTGCGAAGCACCCGAACATCAACGCCGTCAAGGAGGCCAGCGGCAACATCAGCCACGTGGCCGAGATCGCGGCGGCCTGCGGTGACAGCCTGAACATTTACTCCGGCAACGATGACCAGATCGTGCCGCTGCTGGCTCTGGGCGGCAAGGGCGTGATCAGCGTGCTGTCCAACGTAGCCCCGCAGTACACCCATGACATCTGCGCCAAATGGTTCGCCGGTGAGACTGCCGAGAGCTTGTCCATGCAGCTCAAGGCGGTGCCGCTTATCAAGGCACTGTTTGCCGACGTCAACCCCATCCCGGTCAAGTGGGCCATGAACCGCCTTGGCTGGAATGCCGGCGACTGCCGTCTGCCGCTCGTTGCGCCCTCCGCCGCAGTGCAGGCGCAGCTGGAGACTGCCATGCAGGAGTTCGGCCTGCTGAAATAATTTCACAGCCGACCCACTGCCATGCCGCGGGTCGGCTTTTTGCTTTTGCACGACTTTTGCACGAAAGGAACAATAACACATGACGGATATTATCATTCAGGGCATCTATGGCCGTATGGGCCGCGCACTGGTCGAGAAGATCGGTGCGCGCGAGGATTGCCGCATCGTCGCCGGTGTGGATCGCGAAGCCGGGCGGATCGGCGAAATCCCCGTTTACGCCGGGTTTGACGCACTGCCCTGCAAGGGCGTCATCATCGATTTTTCCTCACCCACCGGGGCGGTTGCAGCAGCGCAGTACGGTGCCGCCAACGGTCTGCCCTGCGTCATCTGCTCCACCGGCCTTTCCAGGGAGGATGAGGCTGCACTGGAGGCTGCCAGCACCAGGACGCCGATCTTCCGCAGCGCAAACATGTCGGTGGGTGTCAACGTGCTGATCGAGCTGGCCCGCCAGGCTACGAAGATCCTGGGCGGCGAGTTTGACATTGAGATCATCGAGAAGCACCATCATAACAAGCTGGACGCGCCCAGCGGCACAGCGCTGATGATTGCCGACGCCATCAACACCGAGGCGAACGGCAAATATGAGTACGTCTATGACCGCACGCAGGTTCGCCAGAAGCGCGGCGCACAGGAGCTGGGCATCAGCTCCATCCGCGGCGGCGGCATTGTGGGCGAGCACGATGTGCTGTTCTGCGGCCCCGACGAGGTCGTGACGCTGAGCCACAGCGCGGGCAGCCGCGGCGTCTTTGCCGACGGTGCCGTACAGGCTGCGCTCTATATTGCTGCGCTGGCCCCCGGCTATTACACGATGACCGACCTGCTGCGAGGTAAACTGATATGCGAATGAACGGCAACGACCTTGCCGCCTGCGCGGTCATCGCACTGGGCGTCGGCGGCGTAGTTGTCGGCTCTCTGCTGGACGTCGGCAATCAGGCTGTGACCCTGCCCGCGGTCAATCCGCAGCCCGTAGTCGTGGATATGCCGGCAGAGCCGGAACCAACCGCTACGCCGGAGCCGACCCCCGAGCCGACGCCCACCGTGGAGACCGTGCACTTTTCCGCCACGGGCGACGACCTGATCCACGATGGTATCTTTTTGCAGGCTAAGGAGCGCGGCGGCGACCACTACGATTTTGACGCCGCCTACGCAGCCATGCAGGGCTACTACGACCAGTTTGATGTGAACTGGCTCAATCAGGAGACGCTCGTCAACGACGAGTTCGCCGCCAGCGGCTATCCGATGTTCTCCACCCCCGGCGAGATCACCGACACGCTGTATAATTTGGGCTTCCGCGTGTTCAGTCTCTCCAACAATCACAGCTACGACAAGGGGGCGGCGGGCATTGAGGCATCCATGGCACACTGGGCTGCCATGCCGGACGATGTGGTCACAATGGGCTTTTACAATCTGGAGACCTATGACAACTACGCCTACCAGACCGTCAACGGCATCACGTTCGGCTATCTCTCCTATACGGAGCACACCAACGGCCTGCCCACGCCGTCCGGCACAGACTATGGCGTTGTGTATCTGGACGACCATGAAACGATTGCCAAACAGATTGCTGATATGCGCCCGAACTGCGATGTTCTTATCGTCAGCGCCCACATGGGCACCGAGGGCACGCACGAGGTCAACGACTTTCAAAGGGAGACTGCTCAGTGGCTGGCCGACCAGGGCGTCGATGTCATCATCGGCACCCACCCGCATGTAGTACAGAACGCCGCATGGCTGACCGGCGCAAACGGCAACACGACCTTCACCGTCTACAGCTTGGGGAACTTCATCAACGCGCAGTCCTCGCGCGATAATGTCATCGGCGCGATTCTGGACGTGTATTTTGATAAGACGACCCAGCCTGACGGCAGTGTGAGCATTGCCATCCGTGACCCGAAGCTGCACTGCGTTATCAGCCAGTATGAGGCCGGGTACAAGAATATCCGGGTCATCCCCTACAGCCAGTACACAGACGAACTGGGTGCAGCACACGGAGAGTTCACCCTCTCCCGCGAATACATAGAGAGCATGCTCCGCAGCACGATTGACGAGGAGTTCCTCACGTTAGATTGAATGAAAGGATGATTTTTATGTACGGTGTCAGCAAGATCAGCAGCGAGCAGAACATTATGCTCACCACCTTCCCCGGTGCCCAGTACAGCGCACAGAGCCTGGCCGAGCACCTGGACGTTTTTGCCAAGGCCGGTATTGTGGTCGATATGATCTGCCAGAGCGCGCCCCGCGGCTCCGCGGTGGATTTCAGCTTTACGACGAGCTATGACAACTTTGCCGCCGTTATGAAGGCTCTGCCCGCCGCAGCCAAGGCCAATCCCCCGTTGGTCTCCGGCGGCTACAGCAAGATCAACCTCTTTGGTGAGGAGATGGTCACCAGCTGCGGCGTCGCCGCCCGTGCGCTGGCCGCACTGGCCGGTGCAGGTATTGAAATCGTGCTCATCACAACGAGCGACCTTGACATCTCCCTGCTGATCCGCCAGCAGGACGAGGACACCGCCCTCGATGCCCTGCATAAGGCGTTTGAGGTCTGACGGCAATCAAAAAACAGGTGCAACCCCATTTAAAGGGCTGCACCTGTTTTTTATTTATTCTTGCGGTAGCACTTTGCTGCCAGAAATGGCAGGAATACAACCCCATACATGATGGCACTGATTGCCACATCTGTCCAGCTGATGATCTGATTTGAAATATCCGCCGTACCGGTCCAGACTAAGACCATGCTGTTGTTGAGGTAGTGCAGCACCACGGGGAGCCAGATATTTTTGCCGCACTTTTCATACGCAAAGGTGAAAAATACACCGAGCGTCACGCAGACAACAAGCTGTGCGGCAATGCTCTGCAGTGAGGTATCGGGACTGTAGAAGAAAAGATTCAGCGGCAGATGCCACAGGCCCCACAGCACACCAACGGCCAGTGCGCCGCGCCGTGCGCCGAAGCGGCCTTGCAGGGCTGGCGTCAGGTAGTAGCGCCAGCCGTATTCCTCGCCAAAAAACGGCAGGAAGCTCAAAAAGAAGTTCGGTACAAGCACCACTGCCATAACCCACGGTGCAGATGTGCGCCAGTAGGCCAGATATTCAGCCCAGCTATCACCGCCCTGCATCGCCATCGAAAGAAAGACCATAGCGGTCTTGACCGCAAGGAAATAGACGCAGATGACAAACGCCGTCAGGAATTTGCCATGCAGGCGCAGACCGTAGTCTTCGCGCTTTGTCTTTTTCTCGGTCAGCAGGAAGATCCAGCCCAGCACCGACGCGATAATGATGACAAAGTTTGCAATATTCAGCCAACCCTCCTGCGGCAGGAACGCAGACAGAACGCTCATGGCGAGCATCAGCGCAGTGGCCGCGATGTGCAGGATGTAAAACCGCTTTGGCGTTCCCTGCCGTCTTGCCAGCAAAAACGCCAGCATAACGCCCGCCGCCGGGTAGAACATCTGGGCGTTGGCAAAAATCGAGGTGTCCTGCCCGTTTTGCAGGCAGATGTACAAAAGCGGCATCATCAGAAACGGAATTGCGTAAGCACAGAGCGCAAAGACAGTCAGCTCTTTTTTATTCGTTTTCATCGTCGTCCTCCTTTGGGTTTTCCAACTCAGCGTGGCGCTTTTTGTAAGCCTTCATGCTGAGCTGCAGCAATGCAAAGCACAGCACCCAGGTACAGACCCCCATGATGACCGCCTGCAGCACCGCAATACCCGCGCCAAGCGCTGCAAATTTGATAAGCCCCCACACAAGTATGACAGCACCGCCCACAACGGACACAACGGCATTGGTTTTCGTATTCGGTTTAAGGTGACGGTCCCAGATACCGGCACGCAGATCACTTAGGACCGAATAGGCGCACCCCAGCATAAAGATAAACCATTCTGCCGCCATCTCCCGCGGGGCAAAGCCCAGCAAACTTTCGATGATCAGCGCCGCCAGCAGCAGCACCCACAGCATCCAGAAGCCGCGGGACTCGATTTTCAAAAGGGTCTGTTTTTGCATTTCGTCCAGATTCTCGCGCTTAAAAAATTCTTTTATGTTCATCGCTCATTCCTCCCAGAACAGCTCGTCCAATGTCTTGCCCAGCACCTTGCAGATGCTGCGGCAAAGGTTGATCGTAGGGTTATACTCCCCTTTTTCAATGGCGTTGATGGTCTGGCGGGACACGCCCACCACCGCCGCCAGATCCGCCTGGGTCATATCCAGCGCAGCGCGGGCGGCCTTCAGCTTCAGATTCTTTGCCATTGCCTTCGTTTCCTTTCCTCTTGCTGTGACTTTACTATAGCACGCGCCTTACATTATGTCAAGTATATATTACTTTTTGAAAAATAAATTTTCCCTACAAAACCCGCACTTGCGGCAATTCGCCCACTGTGCTATGATAGTTTTTATAGATTATGATAAAGGAAGTTTGGCTATGAAGTACAGCTTTCCCGCTTTTGAAAACGGCTTTATCCGCGCTGCTGCGGCCAGCCCCGCCCTGCGCGTGGCCGACTGCACCTACAACGCCGACCAGATCATCGGCGTCATGCGCGAGTACGCCGAAAAAAATGTGCAGCTGCTCTGCCTGCCGGAGTTTGCGCTGACCGGCTACACCTGCAGTGACCTGTTCTTGCAGGATACCCTGCTGCGTGGGGCCGAGGACGGCCTTGCCGCGATTTTGAAGGCCAGCGAGGGACTGAACCTCGTTGTCCTCGTCGGCCTGCCTGTGCGCCATAACGGTAAGCTGTACAACTGTGCGGCGGTACTCTGCAACGGTGAGCTGCTGGGTCTGGTGCCGAAAGTACACCTGCCCAACTACGGCGAGTTTTACGAGAAGCGCCACTTTATCCCCGGTATGCGTGAGTCCGAGTGCATCGAGCTGGCCGGGCAGGAGACGCTGATCGGCACGAACCTTCTGTTTGCCTGCAAACAGCTGCCCGCCTTTGTGCTGGCAGCCGAGGTCTGCGAGGACCTGTGGTCTCCCATCCCGCCGAGCTGTGCCCACGCACTGGCCGGGGCTACCGTTGTGGCAAACCTGTCCGCCAGCGATGAAACCGTCGGCAAGGCAGCCTACCGCCGTGAGCTGGTCTGCGGGCAGAGCGCACGTCTGCTGTGTGCGTACCTCTACGCCGACGCAGGCCACGGCGAAAGCACCACCGACATGACGTTTGCGGGCCACAACCTGATTGCCGAGAACGGCAGTCTGCTGGCCGATGCTGCACCGTTTGCGGGCGAGGATGCCGTGACTGAGCTGGACCTGGGCCGCATGGTGCAGGAGCGCCAGCGCAACACGACGTTTATGCCGGAAACGAACGGCTACACCACTGTGGAATTTGAGCTGCCGCCCGTGGAGCTGGCGCTGATCCGCCCTGTCTCCTGCACGCCGTTTGTGCCGCAGGACGCCGCGACCCGCGCCGAGCGGTGCGAGCTGATTCTGCGCATCCAGGCCGAGGGCCTTGCCAAGCGCATGGAGCACACCCACGCCAAGTGCGGCGTGCTGGGTATCTCCGGCGGGCTGGACAGCTGCCTGGCCCTGCTGGTGGCCGTGCGCGCCTGTAAGGTGCTGGGCCGCGACGCGAAGGATATTGTGGCCCTGACGATGCCCTGCTTCGGCACGACGAAGCGCACCCGCTCCAACGCCGAGATTCTGTGCGAGGCTTTGGGCGTGACGTTCGGCGAGATCAACATCACCGAGACCGTCAAGAGCCACTTTGCAGACATCGGCCAGCCCGCCGACAAGTACGATGTCACGTTTGAAAACTGCCAGGCCCGCGTGCGCACGCTGGAGCTGATGGACTATGCCAACAAGAACGGCGGCTTTGTCATCGGCACCGGCGACTTAAGCGAGCTGGCGCTGGGCTGGGCCACCTATAACGGCGACCACATGAGCATGTACGGCGTCAACACCGGCGTGCCGAAAACGCTGGTGCGCCATATTGTGCAGTACGTGGCCGACACCTGCGGCAATGACACGCTGCGGGACGTGCTGGTGGATATTCTGGACACCCCCGTCAGCCCCGAGCTGCTGCCCACCGCCGCAGACGGCACGATTGCCCAGCAGACCGAAAAACTCGTCGGCCCGTATGAGCTGCACGACTTCTATCTCTACTATGTGCTGCGCTTTGGGTTCAGTCCGACAAAAATCTACCATCTGGCCCGCACAGCCTTTGACGGCCGGTATGAGCCGGAGGTCCTGCTGGCGTGGCTGAAAAATTTCTACCGCCGCTTCTTTGCCCAGCAGTTCAAGCGCAGCTGTCTGCCCGACGGCCCGAAGGTCGGCTCGGTCACGCTGTCCCCCCGCGGCGACTGGCGTATGCCCAGCGACGCCTGCAATACGCTGTGGATGGCAGAATTAGAAAAACTGGAAGTCTGATCGCGTTACTCGCGTATAAAAATGCCCGGAACCACTTGCACGGTTCCGGGCAATTTTTATAGCTTTTTGATTTCGGCGTTCAGAGCGTCGTAGGTGTAGAGTGTGTTGAGCACCTGCAGCAGCTCTTTTTTGCTCAACCGCGGCGGCAGACCGAGGCGGCGCAAAAACACCCGGCGGTTCTCGGCGCTGTTGGCCGTGCCGGAGATGCCCCAGTCGTACAAATCGGTGTACGTGATGGAGCGCGACTGGGTCGTTTTCTGCTGGCAAGCAGTTTTACTTGCCAGGGCGGTTTCAAGGCCCTGTACAATCAAATCGTCGGATACGCCCTCGACGCCGAGCAGTCCCTCCTTGCCGGGCTCGGCCTTGCGTGACTCCTTGCCCGCAATCGCTGGGACGTAGGCCTGCAGGACATGCTCCGCGCCGACAAGACCCGTGACAAAGTGGCGAATCTTGAACCCGGCGGCGTCGGAGTCTGTCAAAATGATAAGCCCCTGCGCTGCAGCAATGCGCTTGAGCAGCCTTTGCAGCGCGCCGTCCTTGAACACCCGGAAGCCGTCCGTCGTCAGGATCATGCCGTCCACGATATTGCTAAGGCGTGCGGCGTCGTATTTGCCCTCCACCAGCAGGGCTTGTTCCAATTTCAGCATTTATGCCCTCCCGGCCAGCGCCAGCTCACACAGAGCCTTCTGCATTAAAAGGTCGGCGTCCAGCTTGCTGCTTTTCAGGTCGGTGTCCAGTCTTTGCAGGATGTGCAGGCAGTCCTCCAGCTGGGCACGCTTGAAGCGCAACGCGGTTTTTTCGGTAGAATTGAGACGGTAATTCCAATTGCCCTTGTAGCCAAAGTCCTTGGCCACATCACCGAGGCCCCGGCGGCTGCGGCGGCCCAGCAGCACGCGGTACAGATCCAGATAGTTGCTGATGAGTGCGCCGGTAATCATGATCGGCTCGTTTTGCAGCGCCAGCAGCGTTTTCAGCTTTTGCTGGGCCTTATCGCCCTGGCCGCTCGTCAGCAGCTTGACCATATCGAACGTGTCCGCGTCGAGCGTGACCGTGCCGAGCCGGCTGACCATTTCTTTTGTAATTGTGCTGTAGTTGGCCAGCGCGGCCAGCTTTTCCACCTCATTTTTAAGCAGAAACTGATCCTCGCCGCAGCGGGCCAGCAGCGCAGCCTCGGCACCGGGGGCAAAGTCCGCACCGGCCTCCTTCGCCCAATCGCGGGCCATGGCCTGTAAAGCCGCGCCCGTGGGGCGGTTGAGCTGCACGCAGTAGCCGAGCTTCTCGCAGCTGGCAATGAGCTTTTGCTCCCGCTTGCCGGGGCGCAGTTTGCCGTAGCTCTCCTCGATGATGCTCGTCAGCACAAAGATGGCGTTCTCGGTGTCGGCCAGCGTGTCGCAAAGCTCCTGCAAATCCTTGTCGGAATAGGTTGACGGACGGATCAGCGGCATGAGTACCAGGCGTTTGCCGCCGAAGAATGAAATCGTACCGGCAGCTAGCACGATCTCCTCCACCGAGGGGGTCGGCCCGTCCAGCACCGTCGTCTCGGGGTCGTCGCGGTTCAGATATTTCAGCGTCTTCTGCGCCGCCGTGTGGACGAGCGCCTCGTCCGATGCGTAGAAATAGTAGAGCGCGCAGCCTGCCTTCAGGCGTTTTTCCAGCTCCTTTTCACTGTACAGCAATCGTCTGTGCCTCCTCCCAAATCATGCTGCGACCCGGGCGCAGGGTCAGTCCGGGCGTGTCCTCGCCATAGCGCAGGGTGCAGCCTGCAGCGTCGTCCAGCCAGCGCGGTGCGGCAGCGGTGTACAAAATTGCGTCGGGCCGCACGGAATCGGACAGCGTGCCCGGTGCGCAGAGGACATCCACCCGCACCGGCTCTGCCAGCTCGAGCCCGCCTGCCCCCACGGCAATGTGCCGCTCCCCCACGCCCAGCACAGCCAGCGCAAACAGCGTGTACCGCTGCGGCAGACAAATCGACGCAAACGGCAGTGCGGCGCAGGTCTGTACCAGCCAGAGCAGCCCCTTGAGCCAGAGACTCAGCACGAGAGCGGTCAGGTTCGTGATTGCCGCCAAAAACGGCACGGCGCTGCACACCAGCAGCAGGATGCCCAGCTGCAGGGCGGGCTGGACCATCCAGACGACCAGCAGGTTGCAGAGCACCCCGACCAGGCTGGCCGCCATGCCGTGGGCCACCAGCACCGGCAGCGTGGCAAGGCTGGCAAGCACTGCCGTTTGCACAGGCTCTGCCACTTGGCATAGCGCCTTGACGGCGGCGGGCTTGTCCTGTGCTGCGCGCTGCTCGGTGCGGGCCAGTGCTGCCGCAGCCTGCACGCCCAGCACGGCGCAGAACGACAGCTGAAAGCCAAGGTCGCACGGCGCATAGGCGTTTTGCAGCCCCAGCAGGATGGCCGCAAAGCTCGTTGATGTCAGCAGGTCGGGCGGCAGCAGGAAGAAGTCCCCCACCAGCGCCACCAGCAGCACGATCCCGGCGCGCGATACAGAGACCGGCATTCCGGTCAGCAGCAGGTAAAACAGCGCCGCCGCAGCGCGCAGCAAAATCAGAGGCTTATAAAATTTCCATTTGCGGCCAAAGCCCAGCAGCCCGCAGAGCAGCGCCAGATGCAGCCCAGACACGGTCAGCAGGTGCGATACCCCCGCCGCGCGGAAGGCCTGCTGCACGCTGTCATCCAGACGGCTTTTGTCCGCCAGCAGCATAGCAGCCTCGATGCCGTCCAGCTGCCGCGGCAGCCAGCGGCGCAGTGTGGCCGACCAGCGCTGCCGAAGCCGATACAGCGCAAACCGCGGCGCGCGGCTGGCGTCCAGTGGGTGGTAGCTGCCCAGATACTCCGCCTGCAAATAGACACCCTTGCTTTGGCGGCTCAGGCGGTATTTGTTGTCGGGCAGCTCGGTCAGCGCAAATTTTGCAGTGAACCGCTCCCCCGCACTCTCGCCGGGAAAGGACGCGCACTGCACCTTTACGTTGGCCGCCCTGCCGTCAATTTCAGTCAGCCGCAGCGTACCGCGCAGGCGGCTTTCGCTGTAGGAAGCATCGGCGTCCGTCTCCACCACCGCCGTGCAGGTCACGGTCTGCCCGGCCAGTGCCTTGACGGGCCGCACCCATACAAGGGTAAACACCAGAAACCACGCAAGACCGCACAGCGCACCCAGTACCGGGATGGCGCTGTCTCTGCGGCGTTTTATCCATAATAGGGCCAGGCATACCAAAAATGCCGCCGCGGGCACACAGACCAGCGGCGGCAGAATGGCCGCAGCAAGCTCAGCCCCGGCAAAACCGAGACCAAACCAACCGAGCTTTCGTTTCATTGCTTAGTGCAGGAAGAGCGGCAGCGGCTCCAGGAAGAAGATGTCGGTGCGCTTGGCAGCGTCGCCCTCAGCGAGTGCTGCGCAGCAGCCGACTACCGTGCCAGTGCTCTTGGCGGCCAGCGTTTCCAGTGCATGCAGGGAGCCGCCGGTGGAGATAACGTCATCCACGATCAGGATGCGCTTACCGTCCATATACTCGATGTCCTTCTTGTCGATGACCAGCGTCTGCTTACCGGCAGTCGTGATGGACTGATCCTCGATGATGACAGGCTCACGCATATACAGCTTCGGACCTTTGCGGGCGGGAATCCAGTATTTGCCGCTCTGGCGCGCCATTTCGTAGGCCAGAGGGATGCCCTTGGCCTCGGCGGTCAGGATCACGTCAAACTCGGGGGCTTTTTTCAGCAGAGCTGCGGCGCATGCCTCGGTCAGCTCCACATCACTGAACATGATGAAAGCGGCAATATCCATGTGGTCATTGACCTTGCAGATGGGCAGCTCACGGGTCAGACCCGCAATGTGCAGTGTATAGGTATCTGCCATGTTAGTTTACCTCTCTTTATTGATTCACAAGTGTTTTGTGCAATGCCCAGCATCAACCCGGAGGCCATGCAAGGCTGCGCTTGGCCAGCACATGAAAGTGTAGGTGCTTAACGCTCTGGCCGCCGTCCGCGCCGACATTGGTCACAACGCGGTAGCCGCTCTCGTCGACGCCCAGCTTTTTGCACAGCTGCGCAATGACCGCGTAGATGTGGCCCAGCAGCGCGGCGTCATCCTCGGTCAGGGCTGCGGCAGACGCAATGTGCTGCTTCGGGATGACGAGAAAATGCACGGGGGCCTGCGGGTCGATGTCGTAGAACGCCAGCAGCTTGTCGTCCTCAAACAGCTTGTTCGAGGGGATCTCGCCTGCGGCGATCTTGCAGAACAGACAATCCTCCATCCGGAATCCCTCCTTTGCAGTGGATTTTATGGTAAAGAATTACTGATTCATTTCCGCCTTGACGATTTCGGGCACAGCGTTCAGCGCGTCGTCGATCTTGGACGTGTCGCGGATACCGGCCATAGCGAAGTCGGGCTTGCCGCCGCCGTTGCCGCCTGCGATAGCGGCAATCTTCTTGACGAGGGCACCTGCCTTCAGGCCGCGGGCCAGGGCGTTCTTGGAAACGCCGACAGCCATCATCGTCTTATTACCGTCGCTGCTGATAAGCACAGTCACGGCGTTGGGCGCCTTGTCGCGCACCTTATCGACCATGTCGCGCAGGGTATCGGCACCGGTGCCGGTCAGGTAGGCGGAGACGATGCGCACGCCGTCGATGTCGGCGGCGTTCTCAAACAGGCCGTCGATCTTGGCGGCAGCCATCTGGGCCTTCAGGATTTCAAGCTGCTTGGCGGTCTCCTTCAGCTCAGCAGCCAGTGCCTCGGCGCGGGCAGGAGCGTCCTTCAGGTTGTTGGCCTTCAGGGCAACAGCGGTCTTGGCCAAAATCTCGGTGCGGTCATCCAGCAGATCCAGCACGCCGAAGGCGGTGGTAGCCTCAATGCGGCGGATACCGGCAGCCACGCTGGACTCGCTCAAAATCTTGAAGCAGCCGATCTGTGCGGTGTTCGTGACATGGGTGCCGCCGCAGAACTCGGTGCTCCAGCCGCCGGCGTCGACAACGCGGACGACACTGCCGTACTTCTCACCGAACAGAGCCATAGCGCCCATCTTCTTGGCTTCCTCGATGGGCAGGTTCTTGACGGTGACGGGCAGAGCTTCGTAAATCTTCTCGTTGACGCGGCGCTCGACCTCGGCCAGCTCGGCGGGGCTGACGGCGCTGAAATGCGTAAAGTCGAAGTGGGTGATCTGGTCGTCCTGATAGCTGCCGGCCTGATGGACATGCTCGCCCAGGACCTCGCGCAGGGCCTTCTGCAGCAGGTGGGTGGCGGTGTGGTTGCGGCAGATGGCGGCACGGCGCTTCTCATCGACGGAAGCGGTGACCTCGTCGTCAACGTGGATGGTGCCGTCCAGCAGCTCACAGGTATGGACGAAATAGCCCTTCGGGGTCTTTTTGACCTGGGTAACCTTCATCTTGGCGTCGCCGCTGACAAGATAACCGTGGTCAGCGACCTGGCCGCCCATCTCGGCATAGAACGGGGTACGGTCCAGCACGACCAGCACGCCGTCCTTGGCCTCGCCCGCCTCGTCGGTGGCGATGGCATCGACGAGCTCCTCCCCGTCGGACAGAGCCAGAACCTTAGCCTTCTCGGACAGGGTCTCGTAGCCGTCAAACTGGGTGGGCTCGGCGGTCAGCTCACCGAACAGGTCAGCGCTCCAACCGGAAATATCCTTGGCCAGGCGCTCGGCGCGGGCGCGCTCACGCTGCTTGGTCATCTCGATGTGGAACGCGGCCTCATCGACGGCAAAGCCTGCCTCGGCGGCAATCTCACGTGTCAGGTCGAGCGGGAAGCCAAAGGTATCGTTCAGCTTGAACGCCTCGACACCGGACAGGACCTTCTCATGGGCCTCCTTCAGCCGGCCCATCATGCCGGTCAGGATGTTCAGACCGGCGTCGATGGTGCGGCCGAAGCGCAGCTCCTCGGTGCCGATGACCTTCTTGATATAAGACTCATGCTCGCGCAGCTCGGGGTAACCGGCCTCGCTGGACTCGATGACCGTTTCGACCAGCTCGGTCAGGAACGGGCGGTTGATGCCCAGCATACGGCCATGGCGGGCGGCGCGGCGCAGCAGACGGCGCATGACGTAGCCGCGACCCTCGTTGGACGGCAGGATGCCGTCGGAGGCCATAAAGACGGTGGCACGGATGTGGTCGGTAATCACGCGGATGGAGATGTCATCCTTCTGGTTCTCGCCGTACTTCTTGCCCGAGATGCGCTCGACGTGGTGCAAAACGGCGGCAACGGTATCGACCTCGAACAGGTTGTTGACATCCTGCATGACGACGGCCAGACGCTCCAGGCCCATGCCGGTATCAATGTTCGGCTTGGCCAGCAGCTCATAGTTGCCCTTGCCGTCGGCATCATACTGACTGAACACGAGGTTCCAGATCTCCATGAAGCGGTCACAGTCGCAGCCGACGCCGCAGGTCGGCTTGCCGCAGCCGTACTTCAGGCCGCGGTCATAGTAGATCTCAGAGCAGGGGCCGCAGGGGCCGGAGCCGTGCTCCCAGAAGTTGTCCTCCTTGCCCAGGCGGACCATGTGGTCCTCGGGGATGCCGACTTCCTTCGTCCAGATGTCGTAGGCCTCGTCATCCTCCTGATAAACCGAGATGTACAGGCGGTCAGCGGGAATCTCGAGTTCCTTGGTCAGGAACTCCCACGCCCAGGGAATGACTTCCTTCTTGAAGTAATCCTGGAAGCTGAAGTTGCCCAGCATCTCAAAGAAGCAGCCATGGCGGGCCGTGATGCCGACGCGCTCAATATCCGGGGTGCGGATGCACTTCTGGCAGGTGGTCACGCGATGCCGCGGCGGCTCCTCCTGGCCGAGGAACCATTTCTTCATGGGGGCCATGCCGCTGTTGATCAGCAGGAGGCTGGGGTCGTCCTTCGGAACCAGCGGGAAGCTGCCCAGACGCAGGTGGCCCTTCGTCTCAAAATAATGCAGGTACTTTTCGCGAAGCTCGTTCAATCCGGTCCATTGCATAGGTGTTGTTCTCCAATCCATAAAATTGCGATGCAGGGTCCGCCACAAAAAATTACAGCCCACGCCCCAATACAGGGACGAAGGCTGTGTAAGCTTCCGTGGTACCACCCGGTTTGCAGCGCCGCAAGAATATAATACAACAGCACTGCCGCTTTGTGTCTGCGTTAACGCCGCAGGTACGCTCGGCTCTGCGCCGAAAGCTCCGGGGTGGCTCTGCCGTGCTTCCGCGTGAAAGCCTTGCACCAAACGGCTTTCTCTCTGAGGGACGGAACGGACGGCATTGGCCCTTTCATCGCTATTTTCCTTTTTACAGGCTTATTATATGCCGTTTTGTGCCGCTTGTCAACTGATTTTTCCGCATAAAAGGTCATAACTGCGCAAAAGCTAACGCAGAGAGGAGTGTTTTTTATGGCTGACGTTTTTCCGGAGGTCGGGCAGGTCGTGCTGACGAGCCTGCTGTCGCTGGCCGCGATGTTTATTTTCACCCGCGCGGGCGGCAAGCGGCAGATTGCGCAGATGAGCCCGTTCGACTACCTGAACGCCGTCACGGTGGGTTCCATCGGCGCAGAGCTGGCGACGAATCTTGAGCAGTGGTGGCGGCCTTTCTCTGCGCTTGTGGTCTATGGGCTGGTGACGTGGTTCGTGCACTACACTGCCTGCAAAAGCAACGCTATGCGCAGCCTTTGGAGCGGACGCAGCCTGATTTTGATGGACGACGGTGTTATCCTGAAAAGCAGCCTGCAGCGCGCTGCCATCGACGTGAACGAGTTCCTGGGTCAGGCCCGCGTGGCCGGGTACTTTGACCCGAACGAAATAGAAACGGCAATTTTAGAGACAAACGGCCAGATCAGCTTTCTGCCCAAAAGCTGCAACCGTCCCCTGACGCCCGACGATATGCAGCTGCACCCGGACGCCGCCAGCACCTGGTATGACCTGATTATAGACGGCCATCTCATGCAGGACAATTTAAAGGCTGCAGGCCGCGACGAGCGCTGGCTGGACGCCCGGCTCCACGCGCAGGGCATCGGCCAGCATGGTGAGGTGTTTTACGCGGCGTGTGACAAAGCGGATGGGTTCTTTGCATGCAGGATACGCTAATAATCGAATATGTAAAAAAAGACCTGCCAGAATTCTCTGACAGGTCTTTTTGGTGGAGAATACCGGGATCGAACCGGTGACCTCTTGCATGCCATGCAAGCGCTCTCCCAGCTGAGCTAATCCCCCATAGCTGGCGTCGCCTCGGTGCGTTCGCTCCTGACGACGTTTGCTATTATAGCAAACCTTTTTTCAAATGTCAACAGGTTTTTGCAAAAATCTTATAAAATCTTATCTTATAAAAGCTGGGTTACGCTTATAAAATATTTCACAATGCCAAAAGGCCGCATTCCCTGCGGAATGCGGCCCTGCAAGCTGTACTTTTAAATGGAAATCGCTTTGGCGATCTCGATCATATCGCGGTCAATCGTCTTGTGCATGGACAGTGCAACGTTGACATCGTAGTCAACGATCTTGTCGCCGGAAACGGCAACAACACGGTTGTAGATGCCCTTGTCCAGCAGGTCAATGGCGTGGTAGCCCATCAGCGAGGCGTTCACGCGGTCACGGACCGTCGGGGAGCCGCCGCGCTGGATGTGGCCCAGAACGGTTGCACGGGAGTCAACGCCGGTGGCCGCCTGGATCTGGTTGGCCAGCTCCTGCGCACCGACAACGCCCTCGGACACGATGATAATGAAGTGCTTCTTGCCCGTGACCTGGGTCTGGCGCATACGCTCGAGAATATCGCGCTCAAAATCGAACGGGATCTCAGGCAGCAGGACAGCCACAGCGCCGGTAGCGATACCGACGTTCAGGGCAATATAACCGGCATGATGGCCCATGACCTCAACGACAGAGCAACGGTCATGACTCTGGGTGGTGTCGCGCAGCTTATCGATGGCCTCGACAGCGGTATTCATAGCCGTATCGTAGCCGATGGTGTATTCGCTGCAGGCGATGTCGTTATCGATGGTGCCGGGCAGGCCGATGCAGGGAATGCCCTGGTTGGCCAGCGCACGGGCGCCCATGAAGGAGCCGTCACCGCCGATGACGACCAGTGCGTCGATGCCCAGCTCCTTGCAGCGGGCAAGACCCTTGGCCTGGCCTTCCTTCGTCTTGAACTCCAGGCAGCGCGCGGTATACAGAATCGTACCGCCGCGGTGGATGATCTCCGATACGCTGCGGACGTTCATTTCATAAACTTCGCCGTTGATCAGGCCATTGTAACCACGCTGGATGCCCATCATGCGGTAGCCCTTGCTGATGCCTGCACGAACAATGGCACGCACAGCAGCGTTCATGCCAGGTGCGTCACCGCCGCTGGTGAGCACACCGATCGTTTTGATTTCCTTAGCCATAAAGCGAGCCCCTCCTATTTCGGGAACTATGGACCCGCCTGAACCATTACGATTTATTCAGGCGTGGTCATCACGTTACAATAAATTTTTAACAATCTCGCGACCATACACATTATACCACACTTTGCGCCCTGAAATTATGGATAAATCGCGCAAAACGTATGGATTTATTTTGCAGAGCGTTCAACATCCTGAACTTTTACACAATCCTTGCCCAAAATACGCTCCAATTCGGCGCGCAGAAGCGGGTCATCCTTTACCGCCATGTGCCGCGCCAGCATGGCCCTGCCGGTATCTTGGAAACGGAAATACACCCGCACCGTGCCCCCGTCGAAAATGTTGCAGAGCAGGTTTTCTACCTTGTGCATCTGCGCACTGTCGCGGGAGGGCACGGTCAGGAAATACCCGGCGGCCCCTCCCCCGCTTGTCTCACGCTTGACGCGCTCCACGCGGTTCATGCCAAAGTTTTTACCGGGATCGTAGGTCTCGATGGGCTGCACGCCCTCGACGATCAGGCGGGCGGCCTCGTCCTCCTTGACGGAGACGCGGCCATTGGCGACCACAACGGCGTTTTCCTGCAAGGCCGCGCGGCACTCGGCCAGGATGCGCGGGAACACCAGCAGCTCCATGCTGCCGGTCAGGTCCTCGACGGTGGTAAAGGCCATCAGCGTGTTGGACTTGGTGGTCATGATCTTGTTTTTGACGATTGTGCAGACAAGCGTCACCGTCTGGTTGTCAAACTGCTTTGCGTCCTCGCCCAGCAGCTGAGCAATCGTGCAGGTGGAAACCTGCGCGATCTGGGCACGGTAGGCGTCCAGCGGATGGCCGGACAGGTAGAGGCCGGAGACCTCCTTCTCCATTTTCAGCAGATCAGAGGCGGAATATTCCGGCAGGTTCGGGACCTTATAGTCGTTTGCGGGTTTCTCGTTCTCCCCTCCGCCCATCAGGCCGAACAGGTCCATCTGACCGTCCAGATTCTGGCGGGCGTCGGTCTCGACACTTTTCAGAATACCCTCGACACTCTCGAGCATACCGTGGCGGGTCGGCTCCAGAGTATCGAATGCACCGGCTTTGACAAGGTTCTCCAGTGCGCGGCGGTTGAGACCCGTGCCGTGCAGCCGCTTGCAGAAGTCATAGAGGCTGCTATAGGGGCGCTCGGCACGCTCCTTAATGACGGCCTCGATCAGGTCGCGGCCCACGCTCTTAACCGCGTTCAGTCCAAAGCGGATCCGCTCGCCGTCCGCCGTGAAGCCGCCGCGCGACACGTTGATGTCAGGCTGCTGGACCTTTATCCCCAAGCGCTGGCACTCCGTCGTGTACTCAATGACCTTGGATGTGTTGTCGAGCACGCTCGTCAGCAGCGCCGCCATGAACTCATGCGGGTAGTGGCATTTCAAATACGCAGTCTGGAACGCCACGTAGGCGTAGCAGGCGGCGTGGGATTTGTTGAACGCATACGACGCAAAGCTGATCATATCGTCGTAAATTTCGTTGGCGATATTTTCCGGCACGCCGTTGGCAACACAGCCTGCGCACTCCTTGCCCGGCTCCTTGCAGCCGTGGACAAAGTGCTCACGCTCTGCCTCCATGACCTTGAGCTTCTTTTTACTCATGGCGCGGCGGACGTTATCAGCCTGGCCAAAGCTGAAGCCTGCCAGCTCGCGGCAGATCTGCATGACCTGCTCCTGATAGATGACAACGCCGTTCGTGACATCGACAATGTGCGCCATCTGCGGCGTCTTATAGGTCACATGGGACGGGTCCTTGCGGTTGCGCAGATAGGTCGGAATAGAGTCCATCGGGCCGGGGCGGTAGAGCGAGATCAGTGCGATAATGTCCTCGAGGTTTTTCGGGCGCATGCCGACAAGCACCTGCGTCATGCCCGTGGATTCAAGCTGGAAGATACCCTCGGTCTCGCCCTTTGCAAGCATCGCGTAGGTGTCGGGATCGTCATAGTCGAGGTTCGCAATGCGGAAATCCGGGTCCTTGCGGCGCACGGCCAGCTCGGTATCATGGATGACCGTCAGCGTGCGCAGACCCAGAAAATCCATTTTCAAAAGTCCCAGACGCTCGATCTCCACCATGTTGAACTGGGTCACGGGCAGGCCGTCGTTGGTGGACAGCGGCACATACTCGGTAGCGGGGTCACGGGTGATGACGACGCCCGCCGCGTGGGTGGAGGCGTGGCGCGGCATGCCCTCGACCTTCAGCGAGGTGTCGATCAGCTCATGTACCTGATTGTCGGCGTCGTACAGCGTCTTTAAGTCGGGGCTGACCTCCAGCGCCTTTTTCAGCGTCATTTTCAGGTCTGTGGGGATGAGCTTTGCCACACGGTCCACGTCCTGATAGCTCATGCCCATAACGCGGCCCACATCGCGCACGGCGGCGCGGGCGGCCATCGTACCGAACGTCACGATCTGGGCCACATGGTCGCGGCCATACTTCTCGTTGACGTAGTCAATGACCTCCTGACGGCGCTCGTAGCAGAAGTCAACGTCAAAGTCGGGCATTGAGACGCGCTCGGGGTTCAGGAAGCGTTCAAAAATCAGATTGTACCGGATGGGGTCTATGTCGGTGATGCCGACGCAGTAGGCCGCCAGACTGCCCGCGCCGGAACCGCGGCCCGGTCCGACGGGGATGTCGTGGCTTTTGGCGTAGTTGATAAAGTCGTAGACGATAAGGTAGTAGTTCGTGTAGCCCATCGTCTTGACGACATTGATCTCATAGGTCAGGCGCTCCTTCAAAGCGTCCGTGACCCTGCCGGGATAGCGGCGCTCGAGGCCGTCCCAGCAGAGCTTTTCAAAGTATTCCTGGTTCTCCATGCCGTCCGGGGCCTTGAAGTACGGCAGCTTTGTCTCTCCAAAGGTGAACTCGAAATTGCACTGCTCGGCAATTTTGTTCGTGTTCTCGCAGGCCTCCGGCACCATCGAGAACAGTTCGTACATCTCGTCGGTGGATTTCAGGTAGAACTCGTCGGTCTGGAACTCCATGCGGTCCACATCGTTGATGGTCTTGCCGGTCTGGATGCACAGCAGAATGCTCTGCATCTTGGCGTCCTCTTTCGTGATGTAGTGGGCGTCGTTCGTTGCGACCATCGGGATGCCGGTCTCGCGCGCTAAGCGGATGAGCTGCGGCAGCACGGCCTGATCCTCCTCAAGGCCGTGGTCCTGCAATTCGATATAGTAGTTTTCCGCACCAAACAGGTCACGGTACCACAGGGCCGTCTGCCTGGCGTGGTCGTAGTCCCCCGCCAGCAGTGCCTTGGGGATCTCGCCCGCGAGGCAGGCAGACAGGCAGATCAGGCCGTCGTGGTATTTTTCCAGCAGCTGCTTGTCGATGCGGGGCTTTGAGTAAAAGCCCTCGGTAAAGCCGGCGGAGACCATCTTGATAAGGTTCTTGTAGCCTGTCTCATTTTTGCACAGCAAAATCAGGTGGTTGTTGCCGTCGATGCGGTTGACCTTGTCAAACCGGGTGCGGGTCGCTACATAGACCTCACAGCCGATGATCGGCTTGATGCCTGCGGCCTTGGCGGCGTCAAAAAACGCCACACAGCCGTACATGACGCCGTGATCCGTGATGGCACACGCCGTCTGCCCCATCGCCTTCAGTCGGTCAAACATCCGGTCAATGCGGCAGGCACCGTCCAGCAGGCTGTACTCGGTATGCACATGCAGGTGGGTAAATTGTCTTTGGGTCGTTTCAGGCATTCGTTGCTTCCTTTTCGGTAGGCTCCGGGGCAGCATCCAGACGGGCGGCGGCCTCCTGGATCTTCTTCATGCGGTGGGAAAGCCCGGCCTTGCTGACCGGCGGGTCAAACTTCTGCGCCAGCTTGGCCAGCGGCAGGTCTGGGTACTGCATCCGCAGCCTGGCGGTGTGGCGCAGGGTCTCGGGCAGGGTGTTCAGCGCCCCCGCCGCCTGCAGCTTTTCAATCGCCAGCTGCACCTGCACGGCGGCATTCACGCTTTTGCTGATGTTGGCCGTCTCGCAGTTGGAAAGGCGGTTCGTCTTGTTGCGCATTTCATTATACATACGCTGGTCCATGATACGCATGGCCGCGCCGCCCGCGCCCATAAAGGTCAGCAGGTCCTCGATATGATCCGCCGCCTTGATGTAGATCGTGTTCGCGCCCTTGCGCAGTGCGCGGTGCGGGTGGAAGTTATGCTCCGCCAGCATGGCCTCCAGCTGTTGGGAAAGGTAATGCCGCGTGGAGAGGAACTCCAGATTATAGCTCTTTTCGGGGTCTGTCATCGTGCCGCAGCACAGAAACGCCGTGGCGATGAACGCCTGCATACAGTTTTGGCATTTGAAGTTTTCCGGGCGGATGCGCAGGGTCGGCTCCTTGCCGGTGTGGCCAAAGAGCGCCAGCATTTTGGCGACCTCATCAGGGTCCTTCACGCTGAACTCATACACGGGGCCGGTGGGGCGCTCCTTGCTGATGACCGTCCCCTGCGCGCCGCAGCGGCGGTAGAGCTTTTGGGCAAAATGGGCCACGCCCTCATTTTCAGTTTGCAGAACAACGCCGCGGTCATCAAAGTATTTGCCAAAACAGGCCACCGCATACGCGGCGGCCATGTTGCAGCAGGGCTTTGAAATTTTGCGGCGCAGCATTTCGTTTTTCACTTCTTGAGAAAAGCTCAAGGCGGTGTTCTCCCTTATTATAGACTTCGGTTCACGTCGCGGTGCTGTACGCTGGGTGCGTAGCCGAGCTTCTTGCAAAATTCACCGATCTTACGCGCAAAGGTGATGGAGCGGTGCTTGCCGCCGGTGCAGCCCACCGCGATCATCAGCTGGCTCTTGCCCTCCTTCACGTAGAGCGGCAGCGCGTATTCGAGCATATACTCATAGCGGTGCAGCAGCTCCTGCGACTCCTCGGAGGCCATGACGTAGTCAACGACCTCCTGATCCAGACCGGTCTTGTGCTTGAGCTCCGGTACATAGAAGGGGTTCGGCAGGCAGCGCACATCGAGCACGAGATCTGCCTCCTGCGGCAGCCCGTACTTGAAGCCGAAGGATACGACCATCAGCTCCATCGGGCTTTCGCCCTTGTCCAGGAACAGGCTGCACACCCGCTCCCGGTTCTGCGCTGCCGAGAGCAGCGACGTGTCAATGACATATTTTGCCTTATCGCGCAGCGGCTGCAGAAGGCGGCGTTCCCGCGCGATGGCCTCGGTGATGGGAATTTTCTCGGCGGCGGCCAGCGGGTGCTGGCGGCGCGTCTCCTTGTAGCGGCGCTGAATGGCTGCATCGTTGGCATCCAGGAAAAGAATATCGTAGTCGATCTTCTTTTCATCAAGGTCGGCCAGCGCTTCCTGCAGCTTTTCAATGCTGCGCACGCCGCGCACGTCCATGACGACGGCGACGCGGTTCAGCTGGTTTTCGCCCTGCAGGGCGAAGTCCACGATACGCGGCAGCAGCGCCACCGGGATGTTGTCAATGCAGAAAAAGCCGATGTCCTCCAGTGCGTTGACAGCCATTGACTTGCCCGCGCCGGAAAGGCCGGTCACGATCAGAAAATTCATCTTCCCCACCGCTCTCTTATTTTACCACGCGAATTTCGCGTTCCAGCACAAAGCCGGTCCTGGCCTCAACAATTTGCCGGACCTGCTCGGTCAGTGCGACCACGTCGGCGCAGGTCGCGCCGCCGCGGTTGATGACAAAGCCGCAGTGCTTTTCACTGATCTGTGCGCCGCCCACGGTAAAGCCCCGCAGGCCGCAGTCCTCGATCAGTTTGCCCGCAAACGCGCCCTGGGGCCGCTTGAAGGTGCTGCCGGCGCTCGGCCATTCAAGGGGCTGCTTTTCCCTGCGCTTGCCCAGCAGCTCCTGCATACGGGCCAGCACGGCGGCTCCGTCACCGCGGTGCAGCACCACCGTGGCCGATAGGATGCACCAGTCGGGGTTCTGCTCAAAAATGCTCGTGCGGTAGCCCATGGCCAGGTCTGCCGCAGGCAGTATGCGCAGCTGCAAATTACTGTCAAGGAAGGTCACGCTCTCCAGCACGTCCTTCAGCTCATTGCCGTAGGCACCGGCGTTCATATAGACCGCACCGCCCACCGTACCGGGGATGCCGCAGGCAAATTCCAGACCCGTCAGGCCCAGCGTCTGCGCCTTGCTGCACAGCCGCCCCAGCGTCTGCCCGGCCCCGGCGGTGATGCGCACTGCGTCCGTATCAAGGCCGGAGTTTTCCATCCCGGACAGACCGCGCATGTCAATGACCGCGCCGTCAAACCCGGCATCGTCAAACAGTGTGTTGGAGCCGTTGCCGAGCAGGTAGACGCGGACACCGTTTTCCCGGCAGAGCTGCAGGGTTCGGCGCAGCTGCTCTGCATCCCGGGGCGTACACCAGAAGGCTGCCGGGCCGCCGATCTTAAACGTCGTGTGGGGGGCCAGCGGCTCCCCCTGCGCAAAGGGCAGCTGCTGTGCCGTCAGCGCCGCGCACAGAGCCGTGATCGTCTGTTCCTGCATGGAAACCTCCGTAGTATCAGCGTTTTATCAAATAGAACTGCCCAGTGCGGCAGCGCCGATCACACCTGCATCGTTGTGCAGCTGGCAGGCGCAGATGACCGGGAACTTGCCGGTGGTGATGTTCCGGGTCTCGTTCTCCGCATAGGCGCGGACGGGGGCCAGCAGGACCTCGCCCTGGTTGGACACACCGCCACCGATGCAGATGACCTCCGGCTCGAACGTATTGATGACGTTGGCGATGCCGACGCCGACATACTCGATCCAGCTGTCGATGACCTTCCGGGCGGTCTCGTCACCCTTGGCAGCGGCATCAAAGGCCAGCTTGGCGTTGACGTGGTCGATGTCCTGGGTCATCTTCCACATAATGGTGTTCTTGTCGGCCTGCATGGCGGCCTTCGTCTCGCGGGTCAGTGCGCTGGCGGAGGCGTAGCGCTCCCAGCAGCCCCTGCGTCCGCAGGTGCACTGGATGCCGTCCTTGACAATGACGTTGTGACCCATTTCACCGGCGGCGAAGTTGAAGCCGCGCAAAATCTTGCCGCCCAGGATAATACCGCTGCCGATACCGGTGCCTAAAGTAATGACGACCGCATCGTTGTACCCCTTTGCACCGCCCGCAATGTACTCGCCGTAGGCGGCGGCGTTGGCGTCGTTCTCGACATAGACCTTGCAGCCGAGCAGGGCCTCGAGGTCAGGGCCGAGGTTCCAGTCGTAATAGCCGAAGTTCGTGTTGAAGCCGACGAAGCCGGTGGTAAAGTTCACGCTGCCGGGCGTGCCGATGCCGACATATTTGATGTCGGCAAAATCGACCTTATTATCCTGGGCCACGGTGCGGCACAGGTCGGCCAATGCCTTTTCCAGATCCTCCGCCGGGCGCGGCAGCCGGGTGGCCCATGTCAGCTTGCCGACGATCTCATAATTTTCGTTGACAATACCGGCGGTCATTGTGGTGCCGCCCAGGTCGATACCAATCGTGTATTTGCTCATAACAAAATTCCTCCTACTTCTTCTGCACAGGGCTTGCCGTGCAGTTGTAATTCCTGTACCAGATTTTCCCGCGTCGCGTTCACGATCAGCTCCTGCGGGAACTGCATTTCCTCCAGCATGGCGTAGAGGGCCGTCAGGCCGTGCCGCAGCTGGTGGGTGCTGTGGGCATCACTGTCCACTGATATATGACAGCCGTTGGCAAGGCAGGCCCGCAGCAGGGCGCGCATATTGGGGATGCCGTCCCTGCGGACGTTGAACGAGTTGCCGTTCAGCTCCACGACCTTGTGATTTCGGGCAAATGCCTTCGTGACAAGGTCGTAGTCATAGCGGTAGTTTTCCTGCTCGGAGTGACCGATAATGTCGACATAGGGGTTTTCGGCCACAGCCAGCCAGAGGCGGTTAGCCTCCCTGCGGGTCAGCAGACCCGGCACGCAGGAGCTATGGATGGATGCGACGACCCAATCCTGCGCTTTGAGCTGGCTTTCCGAAAGGTCCAGCCCGCCTTTGGTGTCCATGACGTTGGCCTCCGCTCCGTAGAGCATGACGACACCGCCGATTTCCCGGGGCATCGCGCTCCAGTTCTGGAAGTGCCAGGCGTGGGGCGAATCCGGCATGGCGGGCGCATGGTCGGTCACAGCCAGCGCGCAGTAGCCGATCTCCTTAGCAGCTGCGGCCATTTCCGTAAAAGTATTGTATGCGTGCGTTGCGCACAGGGTATGCGTGTGCAGGTCTGCGATCATCTGCATGGAACGGAAAAACCTCTTTTATTTTGTAATGTCGTCTGCCAGGCCCAGCTGGGTCAGCAGCTCCTTGGCAGCGTTGTAGCCCATCTCCTTCTGGCGGTTGTTGATGGCAGCCGTTTCCAGAATGACGGCCAGGTTACGGCCCGGCATAACGGGAATGAGCATGCTGGGCACCTTGACACCGAGGATGTCGTAATACTCCGTCTCCAGGCCCGTGCGGTCATAGTTCTTGGTGCGGTCCCAGGGCTCGAGCTGGACGACCATCTCAACCTCGACGCTCGAGCGGACCGAGCCGATGCCGAACACCCGCGCCACGTTGATAATGCCGATGCCGCGCAGCTCAATAAAGTGGCGGATGTTGGCGGGCGCGGTGCCCAAAATTTTGCGGTAGGATACCCGGCGCAGCTCAACCGCATCATCAGCGATCAGGCGGTGGCCGCGCTTGACGAGCTCAATGGCCGTCTCGCTCTTGCCGACACCGGAGTCGCCCAGAATCAGGATGCCCTCGCCGTAGACCTCGACAAGCACGCCGTGGCGGGTGATGCGGGGGGCCAGCTCGGTGTTCAGGGTCGTGATGAGCTGCCCCATCAGGGCGGACGTCATCTCGGTGGACATCAGGATCGGCACACCGTACTGCTTGGCAAACTGCATCATTTCCGAAAGCGGCTGCATGCCGCGGGTCAGCACGATGGCCGGCGGCTGGAAGGAGAACAGCTTTTCCAGATGGGTGTTGCGCAGTGAGGTGGACAGCTCATCCAGATAGGACATCTCGGTCAGGCCGATGATCTGGATGCGTTTGCTGTCAAAGTTTTCGTAGTAACCGGCCAGCAGGATGCCCGGACGGTAGACCTCGGTGGCTGTGACCTGAATTTTATCCAGCTCACAGGGGGTGTAGGCAATCGTCAGGTTGGCTTCCTCGGCCAATTTTGCAAGGGAAACAGAGAATTCGGACACAGTGGAACGCCCCTTTCCTAGTTTCAAACATTATTTTCTATTATACCGTACCCGCCCGTTTTTGTACAGAGGGCGCGGGCGCACAATGTTAAAAAAATACCCGCTGTTTTTGTGGAAACAGCGGGCGGAGCTTTATATTTGGGGGCACAGGGCGGCAAGGCCGGTGCGCAGCGTTCTTTGCAGCCAGAGCAGCGCGTGCGCTGCGGCAAATGTTGCGGCCAGATAGACGACAAACAAAAACGCCGTGTCCCGGCGGGACAGCACCGCCAGATCAAAGTGCGCGGCCAGCTCCTGGATCAGAACGTGATGCACAAGGAACACCGCGTAGGATATTTTGGCAAGCTGTGCGCCCACCGCGCGGGGCCACGGGCGGTCCAGCAGCGGGGCCGCCAGCGCCAGCAGGATAAACACCCCGGCACCGGCCAGTGCGCAGGTGATCTTACCGTCCCAAGGCTGTGCCAGCACGGCCCCCGCCAGCAGCAGCGGGGCCAGAATATACCGTGTGCGTCCGGTGAGCGTTAAAAACGTCATGCCGAACAGAAATTCCGGGATATGCACGGCCACAAGCCGCGCGTCCCAGCCCAGCAGGTGCACCGGGATGCAGACCGCCAGCGTCAGCGCCCAGGTCAGCCACGGCCTTTTGCGCAGCCCCCGCTGCAAAAGCGGGAACAGCAGGTATAAAAACAGGATGCTGCCGAGGAACCACTCGCCCACACAGGCAAAGTCTGTTCCGACCCAGCCCGCGGCAACGGCAAAGTTGTCGAGACCCAGAAGCGTCAGCACCAGCGTGACGGTCCTGGCCCCGCCGAAGCTGCCGGGGTGCGCCACAAACCGATAGCTGAACACGACGAACCACGCGAGCCAGAACAGCGGGTAGACAGCCCTCGCGCGCCTTTTGTAAAACTGCGCAGGGCTCTGCTCCGCCGGGACGGTCAGCGCCAGCGATGCGCCGGACACAATGAAAAACAGCGAGGAGCCGAAATCCCCCAGATAAATGCCCAGCGGCAGCGTGCTGGTAAAGAGCTTGTGCGGCAGTGTAAAATACCCCGTGACCGTCGCGTTGAAATGCACGATCAAGATGCAGATCAGCGCTGCGGCACGGACAAGATCAAGATAAAACAGGCGTTGCTTTTTGATGGGTGGTCTCCCCTTTTACTTTTGCAGTCTGTGCTTGACGAGCCGCCCCAGCTGCTTGGCTACAGCGGCAGGCTGAGCGGCGGCGGTCTCATACTCATTTAAAATATCCGCCCGCGCCGCAGACAGGGTCAGCGGCTCAAAGGCGGCGGCATAGGCACCGTTTTTCTGGGCGGTCAGGGCCAGCTTCCAGGCGTCACGCTGGCTTGTGCAGGCGGGGATGCCGTCCGGGAAGGCAGACTCCCGCACAAGCACCCAACCGCAGTTGGGCGCGGGCGGCGGGTCACTGCCGACGGGCACGGATACCTCCTGTGCCAGTGCGTCCTTCTCCCGCAGCCAGGCGGCGCGGCGGGCGGCGGTGCAGCCCTGCCACAGCGGCAGAGAGGGGCTTAACACCCCAAGCATCGGATTTTTTTCAAACAAAGCAGCAGCTTCTGCCAGCAGTGCGTCCGCGTCGGCGGCTGCCTGCCGGTTATACCAGTCGGTCACGGGGTCCGCGGCGGGCTGTTCGTAATGAAGCAGCCGCAGGCCCAGCTCGTTCAGGTCGGGCGTTTCCCCTGTCGGTGCGCCGACAGGATAGCACCAGTGCAGGTTTTGGGCAAGGGCTGAAAGCGGCTGTGTTTTTAACAGCGAGACCAGCAGCAGCTCCAGCGGAAAATCCGTATAGGCCGTCACATAGTCGCAGAGCTCCCGCGCGGCGAGGCCGTCCGTGCGGCGCAGTTCATCCGCATAGGGCGTGAACAGGCTGCGCCGTTTGAAAAACGGGCAGCCGCGGTTTGCCAGCAGCTCCCGCGGGCAGGCCATAATGGGGTTTACAAAAACCGGTTTCAGGTCGTCCGTCTGCACGTAGGTATCCCAGGCATAGCCCCTGGCGGCAAAATACGGCGTGAACCGCGTTTCGTGGCGGATGATAGACTGCTCGTAGCTGGCCGGCAGTGCCATTTCCTGCCAGTAGCTCCAGAAATCATCACTGTTGAACAGCCGCGGGCGCACCGCAATAAAATGGGATTGCAGATGCTCGGGCACTGCGCCGCCAAAGCGGCGGCTCTGCATGGCGTAGTGGCGGGTCAGCCCCCAGAAGTCCAGCTCCGGGCGGGCGTCCATCGCGGTGAACATCGCCGTCAGTGAGCAGACCGGCCCGGCCAGCGTGTAGTTCATCAGGACGATCTCCTCATACTCGGCCAGTTTCTCCCGGCCCAGAGTCAGCAGAGCCTCCCTGTATGCGCCGACGTCGAAACCGACGTTTTCCCGTTCGATGCGGCCCGCACCGGACTGGCGCACCCAGACGCGGTCCGCCGGGGCAAGCGTGCCGTTGGTGACGAATACGACCCTGCCGTATTTCTGCACAGCCTGTACGGCAATGCGGCAGGCCGTATCGATGCAGCCCGCCGGGTCATAGTGAAAGTAGATGACCAGTCGTTTCATGCGTTGTCAGTCCTCATAGGGGCCTTCGTGGGGGCCAAAGATAGCGCGCTTGGTGTTGATGATGACCTTGTAGGAGCCTGCGGGCAGATTGTCCCGCAGCCAGTTGCGCGCGTGACGGCGGCGGCTGTCGGAGTACGGGCCGTAGTGGCTGAATAGGTGGTGCTTTTTGTAGGCAAAGCCGGTGGCCGAGCTGACCGCACCATAGAAGGTCGTGCAGTCAAACACGCGGGCCAGCGGGCGGATCACGCCGCCCGCGTAGGCCTGCATCGTATCGTTGTGGGTCACGGCGTAGCTTTTGCTCATGACCACTGCCGGGTAGTAGCCCGCGCTCTGGGCCACAAACGGATAGATACGCTCAATGGCATGGCTGATCGTGCCGTCCTGGGGCAGCGGCTCGGGCGGGAAGTCCGAGTGCTGCCAGCCGTGGTCAAACAGCGGTGCCAGTGCCTTAGGGCGGAACCAGAACACACTGCCGTAGGGCGCAATGGGCGATTTTTCACCGGAAACAGGCGCATCGATGCCAAGGTCTTTCATCAGCTTTTTCGTGTTCTCAAAGTTCGGGCCCCAGCCGCCGGAGCACATATTCATGAAGTAAAGTCCGTGCGTCGGGTACGGCGGGCAGAGAATGCCGAGGTACGGGTCCTTCTCAAACTCGCACAGCACATTCAGCACGTGAGCAGCGTTTTTGCAGACATTCTCATTGCAGACATAGCCAAAGCTCGCGCCGACGCTGCCGGGGCGGGTCTGGATGGCTTTTTTGTCGTGCATGAAGCAGGCGTAGTCATAGTCCCGCAGCTGCGGGGCCAGGTCACAGAGGAAAGCGCCGACGTCGCGGCCCTGGTTCTCCACCACGGTCACGGTGACGCTGCGGACATTCAGGTCCGCAAAGGCGGCCTCGATCTGCGGCTTCTTATCAGCACTGCTCGTCGAGATGAAAATATCCGTCTCCGGCGGGAACTTTGCCGCAAACGCCTTGCTGGAATCCAGCATATCCATGAAATACAGGTGCATGGCCAGCGCAATGCGGCGGTTTTGGCGGATGCTCTGTGCCGTTACCTCGTCCAACACCGTCGGCTCGATGATGCGGGTCAGTGCGAGATTGCGGGTAAAATCGTGCGGGTGCATCGTGCGGATCATGTTCTTCCAGATGAGGTCCATCGGATAGTCCGTCTCGTCCCGCAGATAGTCGTACAGCTCCTGCACCGGCTCACCTGCCGTGTCGTTGAGATAGGCCTCCAGCTCGTGCATAAAGCTGCGGCGCTTGAACAGCGGGCATTTTTTCTCCCGCAACAAAAGCGTCGGGCAGACGAGCAGCGGATAGTCTGTGAAGTCCTTCAGGTCGTCGGTTTTCACATAGACATCCCACTTGAAGCCCTTATCCTCAAACTGCTTGGTGAACACAGCCTCGTATCGCTGCACCGAGTCGGTGTAGCTCTCGATCATCGGCATGTTGTCCCAGTAGGCCTGCAGCTCCGGGTTCTGCACAAAGCGCCGACGGTAAACGATGAAGTGAGACTGGATGTGTACGGGCAGATAGTTATACAGGTGCTTGCCCTTGAAGGGGTTCGACTTGGCACCGTGGTGGATGGACAGGCCCCAGAAATCGAGGTCCTGGTTCTCCCACATGGCGTCGAACATCTCTTTCAGCGGGCGCACCGGACCCATCAGGGTGGAGTTCGTCATGACGATCTCGTCAAATTCCGAGAGCTTCGCCCAGCCGTAGGAATCCAGCGCGGTCTTGTACGCCCAGACGTCAAGACCCTTGTTCTCGCGCACGATGATGTTGTCGGTAAACTGCGAGAAGGCCGCGCGGCCCTGCTCGCTCAATTTGCCGTTGCAGACAACGACCAGCTCGGTCAGGTTCTTATTCAGGTCGGCAAGGTAGTAGGTGATAAAATCATCCACGTCGCCGTTTTTTTCGTAGAAGAAAAAGATGCCCAATCGTTTCATTGCGTTTTTCCTTTTTGTATGTTATGCACGCTTGCAGGTATCGTTTGCCAGAATGCGGTTGATTTTTGTCGGGTCGCCCCAGGTGCCCGGGCTGTCATACGGACGGTCCGGGAACGCGCCGTAGTCGAGCTTGATCTTGTAGTTCTTGTCGCGCAGGAACTGCTCCACGCGGTCCGCCAAACTCATCGGCTTGCCGGTGCAGACATTGATGATGCCGTTGATCTCCTCCTGCACACTGGCGGCCACGATCATGTTGGCCAACTCGTCCACGTCGATGAAGTCATAGAGGTTGCTGCCGCTCGTGAACGGGAAAGTCTTTTTGCCGTCCTGCTCGGCCTGGGTGATCTTGGCAAAGATCGAGCTGCCGTGCACCTCGTCACCGGTGATATAGTATGCGCGCAGCCAGTGCAGCTTGCAGGGGGAATCCGCCAGCGTCAGCATCATGCTCTGGCGCAGGGCGTTCTTGGCAACGCCGTACTGGCTCTGCGGCTTGCAGGGCGTGCTCTCATTGATAGCACCCTCCCAGTAGCCGACCTCATGCATCGTGCCCATGACGCTCAGGTCCTTCAGGCCGCCGTCGATCAGCGTGTTCAAAAACGTCACATGGCTGGACAGATCCTTCATGTGGGCGGCGGAATTATGGCGGAAGCCGTCGCGCCAGGCCAGATGGATGCAGACGTCCGGGCTGCCCAGCTTGCGGTACAGGTCGGCGTCACCGCCGAACAGCGGCACATCGCAGAACTCGGCGCGCTCGTCGACGCCCTTGAAGTTAAAATCCGCCGCAATGACGCGGTAGCCGCGGTCCAGTGCATTTTTTACGACATGGCGGCCAATGTAGCCCGCTGCACCGGTAACAAGAATCGTTTTCATAACTGTTCCTCTCTGACCGGCAGCAGATCGTAGAGCTTCTGCAGCCGCATCTGGTATAAAAGCAGTGCCATTGTTTGTTTTTTATTGTGCCCTGCGTCGTGCAGGGTGTCCAGCAGACTGCCCGGGTACGGGGCCAGGGCCTCCCGCAGCGTGCGCCAGGCCTTGCGGCGCAGCACGCCCGGGGCGTGTGCGTCGCGCAGCTGGTGCATCAAAAAGGTGACAGCCTGTGCGCGGCGGTCCTTCCAGACGGCCTGCAGCTCCTCCGGGCCGCACCAGCGCTGGGCGGCGTGGAATTCAGCCTCCATCCATGGCTCCAGCGCCCGGATGCGGCCCAAAAGTGCCTGCGCCGTGTGCGCGCAGGAGGTGCTCTGCGCACTCTCAAAATGGCGGTAGACGACCTGCGGGATGTAGACCGCCTTGCCGACGCGCCGATAGGTTGCGGCGTTAAAGACAAAGTCCTCCAGCCCGTAGCTGCACCGCTCATTGAAGCGCAGCCCCAGCAGCGCCGTGCGGCGGTAGAGGGCATTCCATACAAACTGCGGGCCGCTGTTCTCCAAAAAAGCACCGTAGCTGCCGCCGCGGCCCAGCGCTATCGTGCAGGGGCTTCCGGCAGGGTGCGGCTGCTCGGCAAAGGTACCGTCCGGGCGCTGGCGCAGCAGCTCATAGCCGCCGCGCACAAGGTCGGCGCGGGTGTCCTCTGCCGTCTGCAAAAGCAGGCGCAGCGCTCCCTGCCAGAACAGGTCGTCATCATCACAGAAGGTGATGTACTCCCCGCTCGCAGCCTCCATGCCGCGGTTGCGGGCCGCGCAGATGCCGGCATTCTTCTGGGTGATGACGTGGATGCAGGGGTACTCGCTCGCCAGCGCGTGGCAGAGCCGGTCCGTGCCGTCCGTCGAGCCGTCGTTGACGATGATGATTTCGAGCTCCGGCACCTGCTGGGAAAGGATGGATTCCACGGCGGTGCGCAGGGTCGTCTCGGCATTGTACGCCGGGATGATCACGCTGATCTTGGCCATGGGGGTACCTCCTTTCGCATTTCGCATTATTTTTTCAGTTTCAGATATAATTTCCCGTAAGGCAGCGGCAGCGGTACGGCACGCTGCAAAAAGCCGATCTTCCAGCGTGCCTCTGCAAAGTCACGTCTTGCCTGCCGCGGGTGGGTCAGGTAGTGTGCTGTGTGCTGCGGCGCGGCCAGCGGATAGGTGCCGCCGTCCTCAACCGTCAGGTCACCGAGCAGATCCAGCTGTAAAGCTGTCGGGCTTTCCACCAGCCGCAAAAACGGGGCAATGGCCCGCTGCGGCGGGATGGGCTGGCTGTTCAGCACGCTGTCCCGCCAGGCGGCGGCAAAGCGGCGCACGCCGGATTGGATCTGTGCAATGCGCGGCTCGGCGGGCTGCTTGGCCGTGCGCACACGGACGATGTCCCCCTTCTCCGCGCAGTAGCCCAGCGTGGCCCCGACATCCTGTGAGAGCAGGCGTTCGAGCATCGGCTGACCCGCCCAATACAGGCGCGGCGCGGGCTTGCCGTCAAACAGGAATACTTCCGTTTGGTCGGGCGCAAAGCGGGTGCGCAGCCGGTCATCCGCCGAGAGCTGCAGCCCGTGCAGCGGAAATTGCAGCAGTTGCTCTAACAGCAGCTGCGTTGTACCGCCGCTGCCGATGTCAACAAGGAAATCACCGGGGCGGATACCCTGCGCAGACAGATAGGCCGTGGCCGCGTCGGCGGCGTCCGGGCGGGGCAGCTGCTGCAAAAAGGCGTGCAGCGCTTCCCTGTCCGGCTGTTTCAAATCAAACTGCCTGTGCGCCAGCTCCGGCGGGCAGGTCGTGCCGCAGTATTCGGCGATCTGCGCACCGGTCAAAGTCTGCCGCGGCAGGGCGGCCAGCACTGTGGCCCAGTCCCCCGCCGCCAGAAACGCCGGAGCCAGGCTGCGGCGGGAGACCTGTAAATAGCCGGTCTCCTCCTGCGGGTAGAGCGTGTGATAGACGTCCCGCATCAGGTACATATCGCGGGCGAGGAAATACAGCCGGGCCTCCGGGCGGGCGGCACGGCGCGCGTGCAGCCATTGGCAGAATGCCGCTGCCAGCGGTCCCAGCACGGAAAAGCCGAGCGACTCACCGTCAGATTGCTGCTGCGGCAGACGGTTTTCCACAAAAGCCGCAGCGTTATCCGCAGGTGCGGGCGGCGTCGGCAGATGCCAGGCGGTGATGCCCGCCAGCGCGGCCCCGGCCACATCGGCGCGCCAGCTGTCACCGATGAAAAGCAGCTGCTTTGCCGTGAGGCCGGTTTCCTGCAAAAAGCGCTTGAACAGTCTGCCGCTGCGCTTCTGCACGCCGTAAGTACAGGAGACAAAGCCGCCGTCAAAGCAGGGATAGCCGCAGCGGCGCAGCATCGCGTCGATCTGCGTCTGCGGCAGGTACATATCGGAGATATAGTAGAGCTTTTTCCCCTGCTTTTTAAGCGTTTGCACCGCATCCAGCACGGGCTTGTTCGCCGCACAGGCGGCCAGCTCTGCAGCACACTCCGCCGCTGCGTCATAGCGGGCAAGGCAGGGGCGGGCGTAGATTTCAGCCAGCGTTACTTCCCTGCTTTGGGCGGCGCGGGCCTCACGCTCGGCCCGGATGCGGGCAGCGTAAAAATCGTCGCCCATCAGGCGGAAAAGTCCTGTCGGCACAGCAACGTCGCGTTTTATAAGCGTGTCAAACACGTCAAAGGCGACGGCGTCAAAGTGCGCAGCTTTATGGCAAATTTGTTTTGTCAGGTTCATGGCAGGTACGGTATCTGCGGGCGGAACCGCACCCCGGCGGCAAAGCCCTTCCAGATGATTTTTATGCGCTCGGCGCGGCAGCCCTGCCTGTCGCGCAGGACCTGTACGGTGTGCCAGCTGTCCTTGGCCAGCAGCCACAGCCAGCCGGACAGTCCCTCCCGGCGGTAGAGCACCACATCGTTGCGGTAAAAATAGCGGTAGCGTGCCCAGCGGGCGGGCACATCCCTGGCAATGTTCACGATGCCGGGGTTCTGCATGGCGTGCACGACCCGGCTGGCCGGGATGACATAGCAGGGCTTTGCGCGGGAAATGCGGCGGGTGTACTCCCAGTCGTCGGACCAGATGAAGAACTCGGCAATCGGCAGGCCGAACTGCCGCACGGCTTCGGTGCGCAGGAACAGCGAGACAAAGCTCGCCATCACGGCGGGAACCTCCGCCGCATCGAAGCCGTCAATATCGCGGTACATCGTTTTGCGCTGCAGGTTCATCGGCTGGTCGGTGCCGTCCGGGGCGAGTGCCCTGCTGGACAGCCAGCCGCAGCCGTCGCCGTGGGCGGCATCGGCGGCCAGCAGTGCGGCCAGCGCGTCCGGCTCGGGCAGCGTGTCGTCGTCCATGATCCAGACGGCCTCACACCCCAGCTCCACCGCGGCGCGGATGCCGTAGGCAAAGCCGCCCGCACCGCCGAGGTTTTTCCCCGGATTGCGGCAGACCAGCCCCGGCATTGCCAGCGTCTTTATATAGTCCGCCGTGCCGTCAGTGGACGCATTGTCCACCAGCAGCACCGTGAAGCCCTGCACGGTCTGGGCACGCAGGGCGGCCAGGCATTGCTTCAGCAGCGGCAGACGGTTGTAGGTCACGACGATGGCCGTGACATTTCTTGCGTCAAGCATCTTTTTTCGGGAAGAATTTGCGCTTGAGGAAGGCTGTGCCCTTGTGCAGCCAGTTCTGGTGCTCCATGTAAACGATGCTCAGTTCCTCAAAGCTGATGTTGTTCGTGGTGAGCCATGCGTCCAGCAGACGCTCGCTCACAAATCCAAAGACCCGGCGGTCATTGACCGTGTAGCCCGTCATGTCCAGCTCCCGCTCGAGTTCAAACAGAATGTCGAACAGCCAGGTGCAGTAGTGCTGCAAAAGTTCCTTCTTCATGACGAACATGTTGAAGTGGTGGCCGTGGGTCTTGGACATATACAGGTCATACGCGGGCAGGTACTCGGGGCATTTGCGCGCAATGATGGCGCGGGTCACCTCCAGATCCTGCTTGTGATGGGCGTGGATATACTGGGTGTAGTTCGTCTCAATAAAATAGTGGCGCTCCTTCGGCAGGACGACGTTCGTCGTAGCCAGAATGCTGCAGAGCTCCTCATGGCTGATGACACGCGACTTCTTGTCCGCAAAGCGGCTTTTGCGGCGGCTGGCAAAATAGCGGCGATAATGCACGATACCGATATAATCGGAATCGATGTTGTGCGCCGCCCAGTACAGGCCCGTCAGCTCGCAGAAATTTGCGTTGCGCTCCGAGATATTGTCGCCGGTATCATCGCCGATATAGCCGCAGGCCGGGTGGACGGCATGGCCCATCTGTACCGGAAGGTACATCGGGTCATCCGGCACCCAGTACGGTTTATGCGTTGCTACGATAATGGTGGTCTGCAATGTGTTCTACCCGCCTTACATACTTTCCTATACTCTTTTTCCTGGTAAGCTTGCTAAACCTATAGTATAGCGCTTTTTGGCAGGAATACAAGTTACAGAACGGTAAAAAGGTCATTCGCCCTCGTTTTCAAAGGCTTCCTGCTCCTCGGCCAGCTTTTCCCACTCGTCGTAGAGCTCCTGCTGGTGGAAGCGAGTGTCGTCAAGCTCGTCGCATTTGTCGCGCAGCAGCAGATGATCGCGCAGGACCTCGGGGTCGTTGATCTCATTTTCCAGCTCGACAATATGCGCACCCAGCTCCTCGATCTCGCTCTCCACCTTTTTCAGGCGGGCGCGGACCTCGGCGCGGCGCTTGCGCTGCTCCTTGCCGTATGCCTGCTTTTTGGCAGTGTCCTCGGTCTTTTGCTGCTCCTGGGTCTTGCCCGCGTCACGGTTTTGCAGGGCGGCAAAGTTCGGGTAAAACGTCGCTTTGCCGTCCTCCAGGTACATGATCGGGCAGCCCAGCGTCTGCATCAGGTAGCGGTCATGGGTGACGAGCAGCAGTGTGCCAGTGTAGGCTGCCAGCGCCTGGGTCAGGCTCTCGCGCATGTAGATGTCCAGGTGGTTCGTCGGCTCGTCCAGGAACATCAGGTTCGGGCGCTCGAGCGCCAGCTCGGCAAAGCGCAGGCGGGCCAGTTCACCGCCGGACAGCGACGCACAGTCCTTAAAGACCTCCTCGCCGCGGTAGCCGAAGCGTGCCAGATGGCTGCGGACCTCGAGCTCGGTAAAGCGCGGGTACTGGTTCCAGATGGCATCAATGACGCGGCCTGCGCGGCGGGCCTGCTGCTGGGTGAATACGCCCGGCTTGGCGCCGCTGCCCAGGCGGACCATGCCGCCCGACGGGCGGCGCTTGCCGTCCAGTACCTGCAAAAGCGTGGACTTGCCCGCGCCGTTGGGACCTGCAATGACGAGCTTGTCCCCGCGGTGAACGACGTAGTCCAGGGCGTCGATGAGGGTGCGTTCACCGATATGGACGCTCAGATTCTTCATGATGACCAGCTCGTCATAGGGCTCAATGTCGTACTCAAAGCGAAAGTTCAGCTCCCACGCCTCGGTGGTCGGGGCCTCGACGATCTCGAGCTTTTCCAGCTGCTTGCGGCGGCTCTGGGCCATCTTCGTCGTGGAGGCGCGCACAAGATTGCGGTCCACGTAGTCCTGCAATTTGGCAGCTTTTTCTACAGCGGCGTCATGCAGCTTCTGCTGGCGCTCGTCAGCAGCCTCGCGCTGGGGCAGATAGGCCGAGTAGTTGCCGCGGTAGGTCTTGATGCTCTTGCCGCGCAGCTCCCAAATGCGGGTGCAGACGGCGTCGAGGAAGTAGCGGTCATGGCTGACAACGAGCACCGCACCGCGGTAGGCTTTCAGATAATTTTCGAGCCACTCCATCGTTTCCAGGTCCAGATGGTTCGTCGGCTCGTCCAGGATCAGCAGGTCGGGGCGCTCCAGCAGCAGCCGTGCCAGACGCAGCCGGGTCTGCTCACCGCCCGAAAGCACGCCCGCCAGCTTTGTCCAGGTGTCGGCGGGAAAGCCCATGCCGTTGAGCACCTTTTTGATCTGGGTGTCCATGTTATAAGCGTCCATCGCGTCGATAACAGCGGTGCAGTGGGCGATCTTTTCGGTCAGTTCCGCATTGTGCGGGTCTGCGGCCAGCTGCTTTTGCAGCGCGTCCATCTCCTGCATGGCGTCAAGCGCCGGGGTAAAGACCAGCCGCATTGTGGCATAGATGTCCAGTGACGGGTCCAGCCGGGCGTTCTGCTCAAGGTAGCCGGTGGTCACGCCGGTGCCGAACGCGGCATCTCCGGCGTCGGGCAGGCTCTCGCCGCAGAGGATCCGCAAAAGCGTCGTCTTGCCGGTGCCGTTGGCACCGATGATGCCGATACGGTCCCCGCGCTCGACACCCGCATTTACATCACGCAGTACCTCGTGTTCGCCGAAGCTCTTGCCTAAGTTTTGAAGTTCCAACAACATAGCGGTACATCCTCAATTCCAAAATGATGCCGCCGCCTGACAAACGGGCAGCGGCAGTGCGCCCTTGCCTTACAGCAGGGCTTCGTTGCTATGGCGGCGGTTGCGCACGCCAATATTTTCCAGTTCCTCCGGCTCCATCACGATGCGGTAGAGCTCCTCATAGGAGCTTACCGTATATTTGGGCGTGATACCGGACTTGTTTTCAAGATTGCCGGGGTTGAACCAGCAGGTATCCACACCGGCGTTCAGGCCGCCCTTGATGTCGGCCAGCAGATCGTCGCCGACCATCAGCACGCGGCTCTTGTTCGTGATGCCGAGGTCACGGAAGGCATGCTCAAACAGCTTGGCGCTGGGCTTGGCCGCGCCGACCTTCTCGGAAATATAGATGCCGTCCATGTACCTGTCGATGCCGGAGGCCGCAATGCGGGACTCCTGCACGGCAATGGCACCGTTCGAGACGAGGGCCAGCGTGGCGACCTCGCTCAGCTCCTCCAGCGCGGTCAGTGCGCCGGGCAGCAGGTCGGCATGGGTCGCCAGCAGCTCCTCATAGCGGTCATTCATGGCCTTGCCCTTGCCGTTGTCTGGCAGCTGCATGGTCTGCATGAAGCGGGAGAAGCGGATCTGGAACAGCTTCTGTTTGTTCAGCTGGCCTTTGGCCAGCGAGTCCCACAGCTCGCGGTTGACCTTGTGGTAGGTATCATAAGCAGCCTCGTCGTGGGGCAGCTCGTACTCGGCGAGCATATCGGTCAGGGCCTGGCGCTCTGCGGCGTCAAAGTCCAAAATCGTATTGTCAACGTCCAGCAGGACGCAGGTATAAATTGCCATCTTCGTAACCTCGTATGCTTATTGCGGTGTGGAATCGGCGGGGGTCGGCTCCGGCATCGGCGTGGGCGCAGCGGTGGGTTCCGGCGTAGCCGCGGCGCTGACAGTCAGCACAAAGACGCTGTCCGCACCGTTGTTGGCCGCGTGGATGTGGTAGGTACCGGGCTCGTTGGCCGTGAAGGTCACCTGCGTGCCCGTTGTGCGCCAGGAGGTCTCCTCGCAGCCCCAGAGCGTGTCGCCGCTGCCGTTTTCCACGGTAGCCGTCAGCGTCGTACTCTGGCCTGCGGTCAGCGTGCCGGTGCCGCTGATGTTGATCGTGGTGGCCTCGGCCTCGACGGTGACGATCAGCTGTGCCGTCGAGAAGGTGCCGTTGATCTCAATGCCTGCCTTGATTGTGTAGGTCCCGGCGGCATCGGGCTTGAAGGTCAGGCTGCTGCCGTTCTTCTCCATCTCATCGTTGATGGACCACTGGACGTTCGCGGCGTCGTAGGCCTTGTTGCCCAGCTTGACCGCGGCATTGACAGTCAGGCTCTCGCCCTGCTTGATCGTCGTATCGCCCTTGTCCAGCGTCAGCTCGACGCGGGCGTCGTTGAACATGGCCTTGACGGAGATGTCCTTGGTAATATTGTCATAGCGGGTCGCGGTGGTGACGCCGTCGCTCCACTTGTAGAACACAAAGCCCTCCGCCGCCACTGCCGTGACGTTGACGCTTGTGCCGGAGTCGGCCTGAATTTCGACGCTGGACACGCCGGTCTGGCCGTTGCCGGTCAGCGTGCCCTTGGCGCTGTCCTCGACCTCATAGCTGGCCGTGAACTTCGTCGGCGTCGAGGTCGGCACCGGCGTGTTGCTGCCTGCGGAGGCCGACGCACGCTGCGGGATGTCCGACGTGTCGGGGCGGCTGTCCATCGTATTGCAGGCGTGGCTCTTGGCGTACTCCAGCAGGGCGCGTGCGCCGGAGGTGCTGAAACCGTTGGATTCAAAGTAGGTGCCCTCGCCGTAGCCGCGGGTGTTTTTAAGGGCCTCGGCGGTGTTCAGGTACTTGAAGCCCAGATCGCTGCTGGCCGCCGCAATAGCCTGGTTGAACTGGTCAATGCGGGTCTGGGTCTCGGCAGCGTTCGTGCTGTCCTCGGTAACGGGCGGGATGCCCACCGCGATGATGTCGCAGTAGGCGTAGGCCGAGCGGATGCTCTGCAGAAACTGCTTGTAGTCGGCAATGAAGGAGTCCACACTGACCGAGCCGTCCACATCGTTCGCGCCCAGCATCACAAAGACGCGGCGGGCCTTCATCTTGGGGATGGCCTGCGGGATCGTGTAGCTGCTGGCGTCCGATGCAAAGTTTACGCAGGAGGTGGACAACGCCTTGGAAATCTGCAATCCCTCCTGCCCGACAAACTGATTCAGCGTGATGCGGGTGTCCTTCTGCAGCGTCACGGCGTACTGGTCACCCGCAAAAACGCTGGCCGTAATGTAGGCGTCATCCGCCGCGCTCTGCGGCAGGATGGAATCCAGCGTCGTATCCAGCGGGTAGGCGTCCGGGTCGTAGGAATCCTTCCCGCCTGCAAACAGGCCCAGCTTCGTCGGCAGCACCCATGCCGCCAGAATGCTCATCACAACGGCCAGCGCGCACAGCGCCAGCACCACACACGCTTTGCGCTGTGTCGGGCTCAGGCCTTTTTTCTCCTCATTACGTTCTCTGCTCATCGGGAACGGCAACCTCCTTAATTATCGAAAGCGGGCGTACCCATGGCCACAACCCACCTAGTATACATAGTATAGATTATATCATATTTGCCGGGCTTTGAACATGATTTTCAAAAAATTGTCACGTATTACAATTTTATTACAAGCAAAAAGCCCGGGATTTGACATCCCGGGCAAAATTGGGTTCGATTTCAGGAAAGCAGCATTCTGTCGTTGGCAAACTCGCCGTCGCTGACCTGCTCAAAGCGCTGCAGCAGGTCGCTGACCTGCAGGTTCTTCTTTTCCTCGCCGCGCACATCGTAGATGACGTGACCCTCGTACATCATGATCAGGCGGTTGCCGTACTTGATGGCATCCTTCATGTTGTGGGTGATCATCAGGGTGGTCAGGTGGTTTTCCTCGACGATCTTCTCGGACAACGTCAGCACCTTGGCCGCGGTCTTGGGGTCAAGGGCGGCGGTGTGCTCGTCCAGCAGCAGGAGCTTGGGCTTTTTGAGGGTCGCCATCAGCAGCGTGACAGCCTGGCGCTGACCGCCGGAGAGCAGGCCGACCTTGCTGGTCATACGGTTTTCCAGCCCCAGATCCAGCGTTTTGAGCAGCTCGTAGTATTCGTCGTGCTCCTTCTTCGTGATGCCGATCTTGAGCGTGCGGGCAAGACCCCGGCGGGCCGCCAGGGCCAGGTTCTCGTCGATCTGCATCGTCGCGGCGGTGCCCATCATCGGGTCCTGGAACACGCGGCCAATGTACTTGGCACGCTGGTGCTCGGACAGGCGGGTCACATCCTTCCCGTCAATAATGATTTTGCCCATATCCACCGGCCAGACGCCCGCGACGGCGTTCAGCATCGTGGATTTGCCAGCGCCGTTGCCGCCGATGACCGTGACAAAGTCGCCGTCCTCCAGCGTCAGATTCAGCCCCTTCAGGGCGACCTTCTCATTGACGGTTCCTGCATTGAAGGTCTTGTATACATTCTTGATCTCAAGCATTGTCCTTGCCTCCCTTTTTCACGGGTACTTTGGTGAAGTATTTGCCCCTCCAGTACGGGATGGTCAGGAACACGGCCACGACCAGCGCGGTCAGCAGCTTGAGGTCATCGGTGGACAGACCCATGCGCAGCACGAAGTTCATAACGATGTAGTAGATGATCGCGCCGATGACAGCGGCAGTCAGCTTGAGCGCAAAGTTGTGGAAGATCTTGCCGAAGATGACCTCACCGATGATGACGGCGGCCAGACCGATGACGATGGCGCCGCGGCCCATGTTGATGTCCGAGAAGCCCTGGTACTGGGACAGCAGAGCGCCTGCCAGCGCCACAAGGCCGTTGGAAACCATAAGGCCGAGCACGATGGTGACGTTCGTGTTGATGCCCTGGGCGCGGGCCATGTGCTGGTTTGCGCCGGTAGCGCGCAGCGAGCAGCCAAGCTCCGTGCCGAAGAACCAGTACAGCACGCCGATCAGGATCGCGCAGAAGATGAGCAGCACGAAGATCGGGTTGTTGAGCGCCAGCGCGCGGACATAGCGGGCCGAAACCAGCAGGCTGTACTTGTCCACACTGATGGGCAGGTTTGCCTTGCCGCCGCCCGTGCCGGTGCCCATGATGCGCAGGTTGACAGAATACAGCGCCAGCTGGGTCAAAATACCGGCCAGAATTGCCGGGATGCCGCAGGCCGTGTGGAACAGACCCGTGACAAGGCCCGCCAGCATACCGGCCAGCGTGGCTGCCACAAGGGCGACGCCCACAGGCACGCCGTTGAGCACCAGCACCACGCAGACCGCGCCGCCCGTGCCGAGGGAGCCGTCAACGGTCAGATCGGCCACATCCAGAATGCGGTAGGTAATGTACACGCCGATGGCCATGATGCCCCAGATGAGGCCCTGTGCCACAGCGCCGGGCATGGAGTTTACCAAAGAGGTCAGGAAATCCATAAAAACATCCTCATTTCGTAAAGCACCAAAACAGCGGGGAAAGAGAGTAATCTCCCCCTCCTCGCTGTTATGATGATTTTCAGTCGCTGTTCAGTTCAATCAGCCGATAGCCACGTAGTCGGACGGCGGGGTGATGCCCAGCGCCTCGCAGTTGGCGGCGTTGTACTTCTTGGTCACGTTCGGAGCGAACTCAACGGGCATCGCAGAGACGTCCGCACCGTCCGCGAGGATCTTGGCAGCCATCTCACCGGTGGCGTAGCCGAGGTCGTAATAGCTGATGGAGAGCGTTGCAACGCCGCAGCCGGCGCAGATGCCTTCCTCACCGGCCACAACGGGGACCTTGGCGGGGATGACAACGTTTGCGATGGCCTCGGTGTTGGAGGCTGCGGTGTTGTCAGTGGGGATGTAGATGACGTCGGAGTTATCGGCGGCAGTCTGGGCCACGGAGGTGACGTCGTTCGTATCGGTGAAGGCATAGCGGGCAACGGTGTAGCCCTCCTCGGTCAGGTAGCCTTCAATGACGTCGCACTGGTAGACGGAGTTCGGCTCTGCACTGCAGTAGAGCAGACCGACGCTCTTGGCATCCGGGAAGAGCTCCTGGATCATGGCTGCCTGCTGGTCCAGCGGAGCCAGGTCAGAGGTGCCGGAAATATTGTTGCCGACAGTGCCGGTCCAGTCGCTGATGTCCAGCGCGGTGGCGTAGTCAGTGATGGAGGTTCCCAGCACCGGGATGTCGGCAGTCGCCTGTGCGGCAGCCTGCAGCGGTGCGGTGGCGTTGGCAAGGATCAGGTCAACGCCGTTGGAGACAAAGCCATTCACAATGGTGGCGCAGTTGGCAGAATCGCCGGAGGCGTTCTGCTCGTCAAATTTGACGCTGCCCTCGCCCAGCTTCTCGACCAGAGCATCCTTGAAGCCCTGAGTAGCGGCATCCAACGCTTCATGCTGGACAAGCTGGCAGATACCGATGTTATAGACCTTGCCATCCGCAGCGGCGGTGCTGTCAGCAGTGCTTGCAGCAGCCTCGGTGCTGGAGGCGGTGTCCGCAGCAGAAGCGGCGGTATCGGTGGATGCGGTGGAGCCGCAGGCGGCCAGACCCATGGTCATGGCGGCTGCCATCATAAGGGAAACTGCTTTTTTCATGTCTATTCCTCCATAGTACCTGCTGCGCAACCTTTTTGTTTCAGGTGTACACCCGCGTCTCCTCACGCGGGTCCCTCCTGCGCAGCCGGTTTAGTGCTTTAAAGTATAGCACACTTCACCGGTTTAAAGCAAGTGCAAATACGTATAATGCGTCGTGCGATTTGCGGTGTTTTTTAGTTATATTGACGAATATTCAAATCGATGCCTCATAGGGGCGGATTCCATATCTGCCCGCGGTTGTTACCGCAGGCTGCGCGGGCGCATATAGAATGCGCCCCTGCGGAGGCAAACAAAAAGCCCCAGCTTGCAAATAAGCTGGGACAACTTTCGGTTTTATTCTGCAAAGCAGGCGTTTTCCGCCTTGGCGATCAGCTCCACAAAGCGGTGGGGGTTGCTGGCTGTGCGCAGGCTTTCCACAAGGTCGCTGCGGCTCATAAGGTTTACGAGCCGCGCCAGGATCTGCAGATGCAGGCTCTCACTGCCCGGCGGAACAGCGATCATGAACACAAGATCCACAGGTTTCCCGTCCGGTGCGCCCCAGTCAACACCGCGGCGCAGCAGCAGCGCCGAGATGCCCGGTGCGGACACGCCCGCGTTGCAGGCGTGGGGCAGCGCAATGCCGCCCCCGATGGCCGTTGTGCCGCCGAACGTTTCCCGGTAGCTGACCGCATTGTAGTAGGCATTGCCGTTGGTGATAACGCCGATACCCTCCTGCAGCTCGACCAGAATGCCGAGCGCGTCGGCAGAGTTATCGATCTTTGCATAGAGCAGTACGCCCTTGGGGTTCATCAGTTCGCTGACCTTCATCGTCAAACCTCACGTCCTTCGGCCCTGCCGATCAGGCTGTACAGATACTCCCCCACTGCGCCCTCGGCGCAGGTGCAGGTCGTCACATGATCGGCGGCAGCCTTGACCTCTGCCGGTGCGTTGGCGACAGCCACGGCGTAGCCGGCCTCCCGCATGATCTCCAGGTCATTGTAGTAATCACCGATAACAACGGTGTTCTTCATGGATTTGCTCATGAGGGCGCACAGGTCATGCAGACCGCTGGCCTTGCTGACGCCGCTGGGCATGATCTCTAAGTAAATGCTGTTCGTGGCCAGGAAGTAGTTTTCCCGCCCGTAGTACCGCGTCTTGGCGTACTGGCCCAGCTTGCGGATGCTCTCCGGGTCGGAGGCAAAGACGACTTTGACCCAGCCGTCGGGCACACTCTCCACCGGGCAGGCAATGCTGCCGAGGTGCTCGTCCACCTGATGGGCGTGGGTCACCTCATTGGCATGGATGACGAACATCTCGCCGTTTCCGGCCATGACCTCCACGCCTATATGCGGGAACTTGTTCAGGATGTCAAGGATGGCCGTCGTCGCCTGCTCGCGGTTCAGCGTCGAGCGGTGCAGCACCGACTCGGCGGAGAAATCATACAGCAGCGCCCCGTTGCAGGAGATGGCCGGCAGCGACAGGCGGATGTTCCCCAGCGCCGCGCGGATGGACTCCGGCGGGCGGCCCGTTGCCACCGTGAAAAGCCCCCCCATGCCGGTGTACAGCTGGATGACCGCGCGGTTGCAGGCGGGGATTCCCTCCTTGGCCGTCAGCAGCGTATTATCCATATCACAGATCACAAGGGTATCGCTTAGGGGTGGTTTCATGCGCGATGTTCCTTTCTTAACCGTGTCAGAAACTCTGTAAAATAGGGCGGCAGGGGCGAATCAAACTGCATCCACTCCCCTGTCCGCGGGTGGACAAAGCCCAGCTCCTTGGCGTGCAGGCACTGGCCATTCAGCGATTTGATGCAGTTTTTGGGGCCGTACACAGCATCCCCTGCCAACGGATGCCCCGTCGAGGCCATGTGTACACGAATCTGATGGGTGCGCCCGGTCTTTAATTTGCACGCAATGTAAGTGAAATTGCCGCAGCGTTCCAGCACCTGCCAGCCCGTGTAGGCATACTTGGCCCCCGCCGCGTTCTCGGCCAGGACGGCCATTTTCTTGCGGTCCCGCGGGTCGCGTCCGAGCCACTTTTCCACAAAGCCCTCGTCCTCCTTGAGGTTGCCGTACACCACGGCGTGGTAGACGCGGTGGATGCTGTGTACGCTCATCTGGGCGCTGAGCGCCTGATGGGCGGCATCGTTTTTGGCAACGACGAGAAGGCCGCTCGTGTCCTTGTCAATGCGGTGGACGATGCCCGGGCGGATGGCCCCGCCGATGCCCGACAGCTGCCCCGCGCAGTGGTAAAGCAGCGCGTTGACGAGCGTGCCGTCCGGGTTGCCGGGGGCCGGGTGCACGACCATGCCCTTAGGCTTGTTGACAACGAGCAGGTCGTCGTCCTCGTACACAATGTCCAGCGGGATGTTCTGGGGCCGGGCCTCGATGGGCTGCGGGTCAGGCAGGTCGATGGCGTAGACTTTGCCGGGCGCCACCTTATCCTTTTTGTTGACGGGCGCGCCGCCGCAGGTCACAAGCCCCTGCTCGATCAGATTTTGCAGCGCACTGCGGGACAGCGTCGGGCACTGCCCGGCCAGCCAGGCGTCCAGGCGTCCGCTGTCGCCGGGGGCTGCGGTAAGCTCAAGCCGCTCCATCTTCGTCCGCCTTTGGCTCTGCGGTCTTATCCTTTTTGAAAGAGTCCAGCAGTACGGCGAGCATCAGCAGGCTGACGCCGACACAGACGCAGATGTCCGCAAAATTGAAGATGGCAAACCGCATGAACAGCACGTTGATGTAGTCCACGACCACACCGTTGAGCACGCGGTCAATGAGGTTGCCCACGCCGCCGCCCAGTACCAGCGTCCAGGCTGCGCGCTCTGTCAGCGGCATTTTGCGCACGAACAGCATGATAAGGACAGCCAGCAGCATGACCGACGTCATGCCGATGAGCAGTCCCTGCTTACCGGCCAGCATCGAAAACGCCATGCCGTCATTCAGGCAGTAGCGCAGCTCCACAACGCCGGGCAGCACATCCATGCTGCCCACCGGCAGCAGCGCCGCCGTGGCCCAGTGCTTGATGAGCTGGTCAATGACGACCAGAATGGCCGCTCCTGCCAGCGATAACAAACCAGAAATCATACAACACCTTATCCGAAAAAATCAGCGGTGCTTAAACGTATAAGCACCGCTGACGGTAGAGTAAATTTACTGCTTCAAGACCTTAGCGCAGCGCGGGCAGAGGCCGTCCTCACCGACGGTGGTCTCGTACTTCCAGCAGCGCAGGCACTTGTTGCCGGCCGCATGGGCAGCGCTGACGCCGAGACCCTCGACCAGGCCCTTGACGCCGCCCTCACCCTCGACAAGGTCAACGTGGGAGACGATGAACAGGTCAGCCAACTCATCCATCGGGATAGCGTTCAGGAAGTCGTAAACCTCCTTGCTGCAGTACAGCGTCAGACCGGCCTCCAGCGCAGAGCCAATGACCTTATCGGCACGGGCCTGCTCCAGCACCTTCTTGACGTCGTCGCGGATGGCCATGATGCGGTCCCACTTAGCTTCAAACGCCTCATCGGCGGCAGCCTTGGCCTCGGGCATCTGCTCAAAGACAACATAGTCCTTCATGCCGTCCAGCTTCGGGATGTAGCTCCAGATCTCCTGGCTGGTGAAGCACAGGATGGGTGCCAGCAGCTTGGTGAAGTCGACCAGGATGCGGTACAGCGCGGTCTGGGCACAGCGGCGTGCGTGGTCATCTGCGCAGTACAGACGATCCTTGATGACGTCCATGTAGAAGTTGGACATATCAATGACGCAGAAGTTGTACAGTGCGTGGTAGGCACGGCTGAAGTCGTAGTGTTCGTAGGCATCGCGCATGGTGGCGGTCAGCTTGTTGCAGGCCTCGAGTGCCCAGCGGTCGATCTCGAACAGCTGGTCATCATCGACCATATCCTTCGCGGGATCAAAGTCGCTGATATTGCCCAGCATGAAGCGGGCCGTGTTGCGCATCTTGCGGTATGCCTCGGACAGCTGGCGGAAAATTTCCTTACCGGCGCGGACGTCGACGGTGTAATCGCTGGAAGCGACCCACAGGCGGATGATGTCAGCACCGTAGTCGCGGATGATCTCACTGGGCTCCATGCCGTTGCCGGCGGACTTGTGCATCTGCTTGCCCTGGGCATCGACGACCCAGCCGTGGCACAGGACCTCGCGGTACGGGGCCACACCCTGGGTGGCGACGCTGGTCAGCAGACTGGACTGGAACCAGCCGCGGAACTGGTCGGCACCCTCCATATACATGTCAACGGGCCAGCGCAGCTCGGGGCGCTCACGGCAGACAGCGCTCCAGGTGGAGCCGGAGTCGAACCAGACGTCCATGATGTCGGGGTCCTTCTCCCAGTCGGAGGCACCGCACTCGCAGACCTCAGTCTTGGGCAGGATGTCGTTGGCATCGTACTTGTACCAGGCGTCGCTGCCCTCCTTGCGGAACAGGTCGGACACAGCCTTGATGGAGGCATCGGTGATATGGTACTTGCCGCACTTCTTGCAGTAGAATACCGGGATGGGCACGCCCCAGACGCGCTGGCGGCTGATGCACCAGTCACTGCGGTCACGAACCATACCGGCCATGCGATCATGGCCCCACGCCGGCTGCCAGTGCACGCTGTCAATGGCCTTGTAGACGTCCTCCTTGAAGGCGTCGATGGAGCAGAACCACTGCTCGGTAGCACGGAAGATGATGGGATGATGGCAGCGCCAGCAATGCGGGTACTGGTGGGTGATGTGCTGCACCCCCATCAGATGGCCGCTCTCCTTGATGTGCTCCAGAATGACCTTGTTGGCGTCCCAGACCTTGAGACCGGCAAACTTCTCACCCGCCTCGGCGGTCAGGCGGCCCGCATCGTCCACGGGAACGACAACGGGAACCTGCGGATAGTGATTGACGCAGACCTCAAAGTCCTCAACACCATGGCCGGGAGCGGTGTGGACGCAGCCCGTGCCGCCTTCCAGCGTGACGTGGTCGCCCAGAATGACCAGACCCTTGCGGTCAAGGAACGGATGCTGATACTGCATGAGCTCGAGCTCACTGCCGAGAACAGTCTCGGGCAGGACCTCGTACTCGTCGATATGGCAGCCCTTCATCGTGGACTCAACGAGCTCGCGGGCCATGATGTGGTAGGCGTCACCGATCTTGACGAAGGCATATTCCAGATTGGGGTTTAGGCAGGTCGCGACGTTGGCGGGCAGTGTCCAGGTGGTGGTCGTCCAGATGACGATCCATGCCTTGTCCAGCGGGATGTTATGCTTGGCCAGCACGCCGTTGGGGTCGTCGGTCAGCTTGAAGCGGACATAGATGGAATCGCACTCGTCCTCGGCGTACTCGATCTCAGCCTCGGCCAGGGCGGTACGGTCCTCGGGGCACCAGTACACGGCCTTCATGCCCTTGTAGATGTAGCCCTTCTTGGCCATCTCGCCGAAGATCTCGACCTGGCGGGCCTCAAACTCGGGGCGCAGGGTCAGGTAGGGGTTCTCAAAGTCGCCCTGCACGCCCAGACGCTTGAACTGCTCGTTCATGACGCCGATGTGCTCGGTGGCAAACTCCTTGCAGATCTGGCGCAGCTCCAGCTTGGAGACACCGGCCTTCTTGTCGCCGAGGGAGCTCAGCGCCTTCAGCTCAATGGGCAGACCGTGGGTGTCATAGCCGGGCACGTAGGGTGCCTGGAAGCCGGACATGTTCTTATAGCGGATGATGATGTCCTTGATGATCTTGTTCAGGGCCGTACCCATGTGGATATTGCCGTTGGCATACGGAGGGCCGTCGTGCAGGATGTACTGCGGCTTGCCCTCGTTGTTCTTAATCATCTGCTCATAGACATGGTTCTTCTCCCAGTCCTCGAGCATTTTGGGTTCCTTCTTCGGCAGACCGGCCCGCATTTCAAACGGGGTCTGCATCTTATGGATGGTGTCGTTGTAGTTCTGCGCCAAAGTTTCCTACTCTCCTCTATTTATTGGATTCTTTAGTTATATCACATCGGGCGTCAGCTGTCAAAGTCAACGCCTTCAAAGTTATCGAACGCCGGGGAATTCAGCTCCTCCTGCGGTTCGTCACTTGCCTTTTTGCGGGTCGTGCGCCTGGTCGTACCGGCCTTGCGGCGGCGGGCAGGCTTGGCCTCCGGCTCGTCATACAGGCCGGAGACATCCTGGAGCCGCGTCTCGTCGATGGCGGGCTCCTCCACGGGGATCGGTGCGGGCTCGGCTTCCTCCGGCTCCTCCGGGTGCGGCGCGATGGCAAATTCCACCGTGTCTACCTTTTCGCCCTGAGTCCGGGCACTTTCCGTCGGCTCCGGCACGGGCTGGGCTGTGGGCGGCTCATAGTAGGCTGTCTCCTGCATGGCGGGCATCTGGGCTGCCTGCTGTACCGGGGCCGGCTCCGGCACAGGCTGGGCTGCGGGGGCCGTGTAGACCGGGGCCTGCACAGCGGGCTGCGGCTCTGCTGCAGGGGCAGCGGCCTGCTCCGGGGCCGGGGACGGCGGCGGAACGGGTTCATCCTCGGGCCGTCTGGTATAATCGGGCAGTTTATTGATAAGGTTGATATGCTTGCGGTACATCTCGATCAGCGAACGCTTAAAGCTGTCTGCCTCACCCTTGAGCGTGACGATCTCCTGCTTGGCCAGCTCGACGTCATCACGGGCGCGCTGCTCACGGTCCTCCGCCTTGATGTTGGCCGAGCGGATGATCTCCGCCGCTTTCTGCTTGGACTCGCGGATAATACTGTCCCCCATGCGCTGGGCGTTGATCATCGACGTACTCAGGGAGTTTTCCATCGTTCGGTATTTTTCAATGCGCTGGGCCAGCATGACGAGCTTTTTCTGCAAATCATCATTCTGGGCAGCCAGGTCGTCCATTGCCTGGGCGACCTGCTTGAGATAATCATCCACATCCTCACGGCGATAGCCCTGGAACGCTTTGTCAAATGTGACGTGGCGGACATCCTCGGAAGAGATCATGACGGCTTTCCTCCTGTATGCGGGGCGCACGGCCCCGTTATTCCCTGCCCGCAGCGCTGCGGGCGATCCTGCGCTCAATATTGGTAAAAGGATATGAACAGACGATCCTTGCGGCTTTTACCGCCGATGGCCGCCAGCTTGAAGCGCCCCACACCGCGCACTGTGAAAATATCCGCGGCGTAGGCGGTCTCGTGGGCGGCCTTCAACGGCAGGTGGTTGATCTCCACACGGCCCGCGGCGATATATTCTGCCGCGCGGGTGCGGGAGGTGTGCAGCATGGCTGCCAGCACCGCGTCCGCACGCAGGGACGGCACGGTAGCCTCCTGCAGGGTGCGCTCGCGGCTTTCGGCCAGACGGGCGGGCAGTGCGTCGATGCACGCAGTATGCACGGTGCAGTGCCCTGCGCCGGTCAGCTCCGCGTTTATAAATTCCTGCTTGTCGGCGAGGATCACCGCGTAAAATGTGTCCTCACGCTCGGGGTCTGCCAGCAAGTCTCCCACGCAGCTGCGCTCAAGGCCAAGGCCCAGAATCGCACCGAGATAATCCCGGTGGGTCGGCAGCTTATCTCCGTAAGCGGTGCATTGCAGGTAGGCCAGCGGTTCTTCCTGCCAGGCGTCGGGCGGCTCAATACAGAGCACCCGGCGTTCTGCCGCGTCAAAGCCGCCCCAAAAGCGGATGCAGCTGCACCCGGCCTTGTTGCAGGCGGCCTGCGCCAGGCTCTGCTCCCGGTCCGAGAGAAAACCCGTATAACGCGGGATGCCGCGGCTTACCGCAACGCGGCACAGCTCCTCGACACGGCGCATCAGGCGGCGCTCGTCGTCATTCTGCGGCGGCACAAAGCCGCGCACCGCATTGGCGGTATCAGAAGAAGACGCCATTGTTTTCCAGCTCGTCGAGCAGGTCACCCATAATATCAACGTTGTACGGCGTAATAATGAAGGTGCTGGTCGCCACGCGCTTGATCTGGCCGTTGTTGGCATACGCTACACCGGACAGGAAGTCGATCAGACGGCGGGAGACCTCTTTGCTGGCAGACTCCAGATTCAGCACCACAGTATGCTTGGCGTTGAGCTGGTCCGCAATGCTGGACGCATCGTCAAAGCGCTCCGGTTTGACCAGAACGACCTGCAGCTGGGTCGTCGCGTTGATGTTCACGACCTTATTGCTGTGCTGTTTGATCTCCTGCTGCTGGGTATACTCCTGCGCAGCTGCAGCCCCCTGCCCGCCGGGGAAAACATTCTCTTCAGTGTCATCTACATAGGAATCTGCATCGGGGTCGATACCGAGCTTGCTTCTCAAACTGTCAAGCATGGACATGGTCGTAAAACTCCTTTGATTAGAAAGCGCCGTTTACGTCAGCGCGTCATTACAGCGATACACATTAAATATTATCTTCTTTTTTGGCAGTCTTGTCAATACAAACGGCGTATTTTCGTTACAATAGTTTGCCATCCTCCAAATTTGTGCCCTGCACGATGATCTCATCATAGAGGCGCACCTCATTTGCACTGCCGAGCTTGCCGTCCTCCGGGACAAGAATGTAGCTGTCATTCTCATACAGCGTTGTGATCTTCAAAAAGCGCTGCAGGTTGCCGTACTTGACATAGACACCGCGCTGGCCGTTCACGATATGCAGCGCCGCCTTGTCGATGCGGATGCCCTCGTAGGTTTTTAAATCGACCTGCACGGTCTCGCAGCCCAGGCCCAGGACCTCGGCGCTGATGGTCTGGCATTGCAGCACGATCTTGGCAATGCCGTTGTCCTTGTCCTCGGTGATTTCCTCCACCGTGGCGGAAAGCGGGGTGTTCTGCTTGCCGGGTACGCTGATTTTCACCGTAGACAGGCCGTCGAACCGTGCGGCGGTATCCAAATCGCAGACTGCGTAGAATTTCCAGCTGAAGCCCGTCGCGATCTGTCCGGCGCGGTTTGTATCCGCTGCCGGGAAGCCGTCTGCCAGCATTTTTTGCAGCGTGGCCGGGTCGGCATCGGCCAGCGCCCGGCAGTCCGTCCGGATGGCGGGCGAGGCCTCCGTGCGGCTGAAATAGCCGTTCGTTGTGGCGGTGACGGTCTGCAGCGTGTCGAGCTGTGCCTTGATGCCGTCGTACTCGGTCTGCAGCGCTGCGATGGACTGGGAGAAATCCGCCGTCTGCCCGGTGCTGATCTGCAGACGGTTCTGGGCCAGCAGAAAGCTGTCCTGCGCGTCGGAGATGCCGGTATACTGGGCAGTGTCCAGCTTATCCAGCAGGTTGTACAACGCCTGCTTCGTCTGGTTTGTCAGCACCGAAAGCTCACTGCCGGCAGAATTCTGCGACTTCGTAAGCAGCGTGATGGAGCGCTCGAGCCGGTCCAGACGCTCACGCTGCAGGCCCTGGGTGTCATCGGTGTAGCATTCGGCTACCACCGTGCCGTTCGTCACGCGCTCGCCATCCTGCACAAGATAGCCGAGATTGCCGCTGCCCGGCACATCCACAGCGTCAAACGCCACAACGCCGGTCAGGTTCAGGCTTTCGGCCAGCGTGTAGCGGATGGCGGTCTCGGTCTTGTAGGACCGATGGAAGATCAGCACGAACTGGACGGCAACATACAGCAGGAAGAGTGCCAGTGCCAGCAGACCCAGCGCGTGTAAAAGTTTTTTTGCCAGCGGGCGGTCCTGCCGGTTGCTCACGGTGCACTCTCCTTTCCGTTATTCCTCGTTGTGCAAAAAGGCCCGCACCAGCGTGCAGGCGCGCTCGGTGACATCCTCCTCATCCAGATAGAGCCACACCGCGTCGTTCTGGCGGCGGAACCAAGTCAGCTGGCGCTTGGCGTAGTTGCGCGTTGCCTGCTTGAGACGCTCGGTGCATTCGGTCAGACCGGCCGTGCCCTCAAAGTACGGGAAGAATTCCTTGTAGCCGATGGCCTGCGCCGCCGTGCGGTAGGCATCGCAGTGGTCGTAGACCTGCCTTGCTTCGTCCAGCACACCGTTTTCGACCATTTCGTCCACGCGGCGGTCAATGCGGCTGTACAGCACTGCGCGGTCCCGGCAGGTCAGGCAGAGGCAGAGCGCATGGTAGGGTGCCTCGGCGGGCCTGGCCTCACGGCGCTGGTCGCTCATGCGGCGGCCTGTGGCTTCAAACAGCTCCAGTGCGCGGATGACGCGCGGCAGGTTGTTGGGGTGGACCTGAGCGGCGTAGTCGGGGTCGATCCTTTGCAGCTCGGCGTAAAGTGCCGCGCTGCCCTCGGTGTCCGCCCGCGCCTGTAATCGGGCGCGGATGGCGGGGTCGGTCTTTTCCGGGGCAAACGCCATACCGCTCAAAAGACTGGTGATATACAGCCCCGTGCCGCCCACGACGAGGGGCAGTCTGCCGCGGGCCGTGATGTCCCGTATCAGCGGGTCAGCGGCGGCGGTGAAGTCCGCCACGCTGTAGGGGGTCTCCGGCGATAGAAAGTCCAAAAGATAATGCGGTATTCCCTGCCGCTCCTCCTCACTCGGCTTTGCCGTGCCTACGTCGAGATTTTTGTAAATCTGCATCGAGTCTGCGTTGATGATCTCGCCGTCAAAGGCTCTGGCCAGCGCGACGGAAAGTGCGGTCTTGCCGCTGGCCGTCGGCCCGCCGACGGCGACGACGCGGGGTTTAGACAAGTCGGCCAAACTGCTTTTCCAGCTCCTTCCGGGTGATTTTCAATACGCAGGGCCGCCCGTGCGGGCAGAACGGCGGGACCGTGCCGTCCATGATGCGCTGGGCCAGCGCGAGCATCTCGGCGGCGTTCGTGCGGTCCCCCGCTTTGATGGCCGCGCGGCAGGCGATGGAATGCAGCACCCACTCGGTCTTTTCACGCAGGGCGTCGCGTCCGCCGTCGGCGAGCTTTGCCGCCAGCTCCACGATCATATCCTCTACATCGTCCACCGGCACGTCCGCGGGCACGGCGCGCACGACAACCGTCGAGCCGCCGAAGTCCTCGGCCTCGATGCCGGCATCGGTCAGAAGGTCAAGGTTCTGCAAAACGGCCTGCTTTTCCGCGGCGGTCAGATTGACCTGCACGGGGACAAGCAGCATCTGGGACGGCACGCTGCCGTAGTCCCTGGCCAGCTGCTCAAACAGAATGCGCTCATGCGCAGCGTGCTTGTCGATAAGGCAAAGCTCACTGCCGCGCTCGGTGATGATATAGGTCTTGAACACCTCGCCGACAAGGCGCAGCGGCTCGCTTGCAGGCGGCGGGGTCAGCGTCGTCTGCTCGGGACGTGTGCTGACCATGTCGGGCAGGGCGCTTAAAGCATGCGGGTCATTCCGAACGTAATCCGTCTCGGGGTCTGTCGCGGGGGCCTCGTCGGGCAGCTCCGGCAGGATGTCCAGCACCGTGTCATCGCTGACGGCGTGGGGCATCGGCTGCGGGGCGGGAATCGTTACGGGCTCCGACGCGGGCGTTTCAACCGCCGTCACCGGCGTGACCGGGGTCAGCGGTCTCGGTGCAGGTCCCGCCGTGTAGGCGGGCTTCGGGGACTGTGCCTCCAGCACGCCCGGGACAGGCTGTGTGCCCTGTGCATTCTGAACGCCTTGCGCCGTCGGCAGCGGGCGCACAGGCACGGGCGCGGTCAGACCGTTCAAAGCGCGGTATTCTGCCGCGGACAGCGTCGTGAAGCCGCCCTTTTTCGGCTGGGCTGCAGCGGGCCGCGCGGCAGGTGCCGGGGCGGCGGGCTGCATCACGGTCTGCCCGGGCTTTTCTTCGGGCGCGGTGTGGCCCATCTCAAAGCGGCACTCGCCGCTGCCGGGCGTTGCCAGCGCGGCGCGAACAGCGCGGTAGACAGCGTCAAAGACGTCACTCTCTTTCGCAAAGCGAATTTCGGTTTTCGCCGGGTGGACGTTGACATCGACCATGTCAGGCGGCAGCTCCAGCATGAGCACTGCGCCCGGGAACTTGCCCTGCATCATCGTGCCCTTGTAGGCGTTTTCGAGCGCCGCCATCATTGTGCGGTTTTTGACGTAGCGGCCATTAACAAAGAAATGCTGCGCACCGCGGCTGGCGCGGCAGGCACGCGGCGGCGTGACCAGGCCGGTCACATGGTACAGCTCGCTGCCGCCGTCCACGGGCAGCAGGTCGCGGGCAAATTCACGGCCCAGGACCGCGTAGACCGCACTGCGCAGGTCGCCGTCGCCGGGGGTCACATACTGCTGCTTGCCGTCGCGCAGATAGCGGAAGCTGATCTCCGGGTGGGACAGCGCCGCGTGCAGGACGGTCTCAGCCACAAACGTGCCCTCGCTGGCGTCCTTTTTCAAAAACTTCATGCGGGCGGGCGTGTTGTAAAACAGGTCACTGACCGTGATGGTCGTGCCGACGGGGCGTGCGCCGGGCTCCATCCCACGCTCCTCGCCGCCTTCGATGCGGTAGCAGCAGGCGTATTCGTCGGCCTCTGTGCGGGTCAGCACCTCGACGCGGGCAACGCTGGCAATGGAGGCAAGTGCCTCGCCGCGGAAGCCCAAGGTATGGATGTGTCCGAGGTCCTCCGCCGTCGCGATCTTGCTGGTGGCATGGCGGATAAACGCTTTATCGATATATTCCGCTTCTATGCCTGAACCGTTATCTACGATTTGCAGCTGCTGGATGCCGCCGCGCACCGCCGACAGCGTGATCTGCGTCGCGCCTGCGTCGATGGCATTTTCCAGCAGCTCCTTCGCCACGGAGGCGGGCCGTTCGACGACCTCGCCCGCTGCGATCAGCTCTGCGGTATGCTTGTCCAGTACACGAATTTCCGCCATGGTTTTCACCTGCCTTTAGTCTTTGTCCAGTGTATTTTTCAGCTCGTACAGGAAGTTCAGCGCCTCCAGCGGGGTCAGTGTCTCAATGTCTACATTGTGGAGCTTTTCGACGACCTCGCTGGGTACGCTGGGGTTGTTGTAAGCCTCGACGGTGTCAAAATCGAGCTGCATCGTGTTATTGCGTCCCGGTGCGCTGGCCTCCAGCTGGCGCAGCACGGCGTGGGCGCGCTTTGTCACGCTGCCGGGCAGACCCGCGAGCTTCGCGACCTCGATGCCGTAGCTGTCGTCGGCGGGACCTGCCACAATGCGGCGCAAAAACGTGATGTCCTCGCCGCGCTTTTTGACGGCGATATTATAGTTTTTGACGCCGTGAATATCCTGCTCCATGCTCGTCAGCTCGTGGTAGTGCGTGGCGAACAGCGTCTTGCAGCCGATGTTCTCGCAGATAAATTCTACCACACTGCGCGCAATGCTCATGCCGTCAAACGTCGAAGTGCCGCGGCCAATTTCATCCAGAATCACCAAGCTGTCCTTCGTCGCGTTTTTCAGGATCTCCGCGACCTCGGTCATCTCGACCATGAAGGTCGACTGCCCGGCAGCGAGGTCATCCGACGCGCCGACGCGGGTGAAGATGGCATCCACCACGCCGATATGCGCCGCGGCGGCAGGCACAAAGCTGCCGATCTGCGCCATCAGGGCAATCAGCGCATTCTGGCGCATGTACGTAGATTTACCGGCCATGTTCGGGCCGGTGATGAGCAGCATCCGATTCTCGTCCTCGTCGAGCATCGTATCGTTGGGCACAAACAGACTGCCCTTGAGCATCTGTTCAATGACCGGGTGGCGGCCCTCCTTGATCTCCATAACGCCGCTCTCATCCACGTTTGGCATGACGTAGTTGTTTTGCAGCGCCGCCTCGGCAAAGCCTGCCAGCACATCGAGCTGGGCCACAGCCGATGCCGTGCGCTGGATGCGGACGACCTCGGCGGAGATCGACGAAAGCAGGTCGGCAAACAGCTGGTGTTCCAGAACCAGCAGACGCTCGTTTGCGCCGAGGATCTTATTTTCCAGCTCCTTCAGCTCGGGCGTGATGTAGCGCTCGCCCGTCGTCAGCGTCTGCTTGCGGGTGAAGGTATCGGGCACCGAGTCGGTGTAGGAGCGGCTGACCTCAATATAGTAGCCGAACACCTTGTTGAAGCCGATCTTCAGCTTGGGGATGCCGGTTTCCTCGCGGTAGCGGGCCTCAAGGTTTGACAGATACCCCTTGCCGCCGTGCATGATGTCGCGCAGCTCATCGACCTCGCTGTTGAAGCCCGCGCGGATAGCGCCGCCGTCCTTCATGTTGGCGGGCGGGTCATCCACAAGGGCGGTCTGGATGTTCTGCAAGACATCCTCGAGCAGGTCGATCTGGTCAGCCAGCTGCGTCAGCAGCGGCGCACCGCAGGCCGCAGCCTGGGCCTTGACCTGGGGCAGCATGGCGCAGGTATCCCCCAGCGCCTTGACCTCGCGCGGGGTGGCGGAGCCGTAGAGAATGCGGGTCGTCAGCCGCTCAATGTCAAAGACATGGCCGAGGGCTTCTTTCAAATCGGCGCGGGCGATGCTGGCAGAATAGAGCGCCTGCACCGCACAGAGCCGCGCGTTGATGGCCTCGGCGTCCACAAGGGGCTGCTCGATCCAGGAGCGCAGCAGGCGCTTGCCCATCGAGGTTTCAGTCTTGTCGAGCACCCAAAGCAGCGTGCCGCGCTTCTCGCGCCCGCGCATCGTCTCGGTCAGTTCCAGATTTGCGCGGGTCACAGGCGACAGGCGCATATACTGTGCGTCGGCGTAGTTCTGCACAGTCTTGATGCGCTCAACGCCGTGCTTTTGGGTCTCGTGCAGGTAGTTGAGAAGCGCCGCCACAGCATACGGGACAAGCGCGTCCTTCTCATAGCCGAGGGTCGTGCGCCAGTCGGTGCCGAACTGGTCGGCCATGGTCTGCTCTATGACGGCGTCCTTAAAGCAGGCATCCTCGCGCAGCTCGACCAGGGCGTTTGTGTGCTGCTTGATGTAGGTCGTGACATCTTTAAAGTCAAGCATCGGCGGGCAGATCAAAATCTCGCTGGGCATATAGCGGCACAGCTCAGTGATGATGGCTCCGCCGATTTTTTCAGCGCTCAGCTCTGTGGCGTAGGCCTCGCCGGTGGAAACGTCCGCAAAGCAGACGCCCGCACGCCAGCGGCCGCGGGTGCGCTTGCAATAAATGCTCGCCAGATAGTTGTTTTTATCCTCGGACAGCATGCTGCTTTCAATGACCGTGCCGGGCGTGACAACGCGGATGATGTCGCGCTTGACAAGACCCTTGGCGAGCGCAGGGTCCTCCATCTGCTCACAGATGGCGACCTTGTAGCCCTTGGCGACCAGGCGTGCCATGTAAGTCTCGTAGGAGTGGAACGGCACGCCGCACATAGGGGCGCGTTCTTCCTTGCCGCAGTTTTTGCCGGTCAGCGTCAGCTCCAGCTCCCGCGAAGCCGTCAGCGCGTCGTCGTAGAACATTTCATAGAAGTCACCGACGCGGTAGAACAGAATCTCGTTGGGATGCTGTTTTTTGATTTCAAAATACTGCTGCATCATGGGCGATACTGCTTGCTCGGCCATGTTTCACACTCCTGTTGATTCTTGTTGGTATGTTGTTCTTGTAGGGGCGGATTCCGTATCCGCCCGGAAGGTATGCGGCTGCGTACAGTGCTGCGGGCGCATATAGAATGCGCCCCTACGGCCTCTCTGCCCCGCGCCTCAATCTTTAGTGGCAGCCGCCGCAGGTGGAGCAGCTGCCGGTGCAGCCGCCGGTGGGGGCCTGCACAGTCATGGGGTCGCCGCCGTTCATAGCGGTGTTGATGATAGCGTCAATGTGGCTGACCATTGCCTCGCACTCGGCCTTGGCGGCGTTGTAGCGGACCATGCCCTCGCTGGCCATGATCTGGCTGTACAGGTCGTTGACGCGCTGGTTCAGCTCGGCCACGCGGGCGGCATCGGTCTCGGCCTTGGCACTCTCATTGTTCAGATCGAGGCGGGCGAGGTTGAACTCACCGATCATGTTCTGCAACTCCTCGTCCATGTCGTTCTCACGGCGGGCAGCGTCCAGCTCCAGGTAGCGGGGGTCAGTCTGCAGGGCAGCGGCGGCTTTCTTGAAAAGATCAATGCAATCCATTGTAAAATTCTCCTTATATATATAATGTATGGGTTTATTCAGCAAGCTCGCCCACCAGCAGTGCGGCGCGCGAGCCGGTGATGTGGACGTCGGCCCACTGGCCGATAAGACTTTCAGGGGCCTTGAACTCCACGACCAGATTGTTGTCGAGGCGTCCGTTGACGGTGCCCTCATTGCGGCCAGCAGCCTCGACCAGCACGCGGACGGTCCGGCCTGCCATGGCGGCGGTGGCGGCAAAGGCAAACTCCTCCTGCGTTTTCAGCAGGCGGTCCATGCGGGCGGCCTTTTCAGCGTGGGTCGTTGGGTCGGGCAGCTTGGCCGCCGGGGTGCCGGCGCGCTTGGAATAGATGAAGGTAAACAGCTGCATATAGCCCACCTCACGGATGAGGTCGAGCGTTGCGGCAAAGTCCTCCTCCGTCTCGCCGGGGAAGCCGACGATGATGTCGCTGGAGAAGGTCACACCGGGAATTTTTTCCTTGGCGTAGCGGATCAGATCCATGTACTGCGCGACGTTGTAGTGGCGGTTCATCTCCTTGAGCAGCCGGTCCGAGCCGGACTGCACGGGCAGGTGGATATGCTTGCACAGATGCTCCTGCGCGGCAATCGTGTCGATGAGCTTGCGGCTGGCGTCCTTCGGGTGGCTCGTCATGAAGCGGATCTGGTAGTCGCCGGGGACTTCGCACAGCAGGTTCAAAAGGTCGGCAAAGTCGATGGGATGTTCCAGCCCCTTGCCGTAGCTGTTGACGTTCTGGCCCAGGAGGGTGATCTCCTTATAGCCCTGCTCGACAAGCTGCCTGAACTCCGCCAGAATTGCGGCAGGCTCGCGGCTGCGCTCCCGCCCGCGGACGTAGGGCACGATGCAGTAGGTGCAGAAGTTGTCGCACCCGTACATGATGGGCAGCCACGCGCGGAAGCCGGAATCGCGGCGGATGGGCAGCTCCTCGACCACGGCGTTGCGCTCGGCGGGCTTTTCCAGATAGCGCTTGCCCTTGCGGATGCGCTCGGCCAGCATGGCGGGCAGCCGGTCAATGCCGTCCACGCCAAAGACAAGGTCCACATAGGGGTAGCTCTGGCGCAGCTTTTCGACGATGTGCTCCTGCTGGGCCATGCAGCCGCAGACGCCGATCATCAGACGCGGGTTCTGCTCCTTGAGCTTTTTCAGCGCGCCGACATTGCCGAAAACGCGCTGCTCGGCGTGCTCACGCACGGCGCAGGTGTTGAACAGGATGAGGTCGGCGTGTTCGACATTGTCGCACAGGCCGTAGCCGACATCCTGCAAAACGCCCTTGATCTTCTCGCCGTCGTTGACGTTCTGCTGACATCCGTAACTCCGAGTATATACGAGGGGCGGATGGTCGTAATACTGCATAATGATGTCTTGGTACTTCTCCCGATTTTCCATCTGGCTATAATCAATTCGTTCTACCTTTACGGCCATTTTACCACCTTTTCACGTTTCATCGTTCAGAATTTCAAAGTATATTGTGTTCGAGGTACCACTCGGCTTCCTCGGGGGTCACTGTATAAACATTCGTCGGGCAGGACGGAATATTGCTGTAAACTACCACGAAATAGAAGCCCGAACGGTCTTGATACAACTCCCATGCGAAATGGTTCTGGATGCCCTCTGGGTACTTCCGGCAGGTAAAACTCGCTGCCAGCGAGTCAGCTTTTTCTGTATCGCAAACATAGCCGTTGCACATCTTGCAAATCGGCGGGCCTACGCTGGGGGTTCTCTCCCAGAGCAAGTTCTGTTGCCCGTCGTTTCTCTCGATTTTGACGGTCGCTCCCATGATAGCCATTGCTTCGTAAAATTCTTCCGCTGTAAGGCTATTTCTCAGCAATCTGTTACCGAGACGCTGGCGGCTGTAACCCATCTTTTCGGCCAGTTCGTGAAGTGCCGTTCCCGTGTCTTTCATCCTTGCGCGAACCAAGTCGGCACAATTCATTTTATTATATCCGATATTCGTTTCCTTGTCAATTTTAGCGGACACAAAAACACCTCATTTCATGCTCTATTTTTCATGCGTACCGGGAGTACAAGGGCCGTAAAGCCCTCGTTCTCAATCTTCATAGGTGAGAGTGAGCTATTCAGTAGCGCCCGGATACCCTCACCTTTGGTGGCGCTAATCCCATTCAGCAGGAGAATGTCGTCGAACGCAATGTTCATCGGCTCCGGGATGGTGCCTTGGCACAGCACGTCCTCGTGGAATTCAACGCCTGTAAGCCGAGATGTGATGTAGCAGCTTTCGCCGTCGATGTGCAGCACCACCGGCTCGCGGTGCTTCAAGTCCATCAAGTTCTTGACGCGCGTGGCGGCACCAAGCAGGCTATCGCGGTCAAACACGACATCGTATTTGCCCGCTTTCGGGATGACGCTCTCATAGTTCATGTACTCGCCGCAAATAAGGCTGGTCGTCAGCGTGTAGTCCTCGGTGCTGAAAATCGCTTTCTTGTGGTCGCCGGTAATCTGACACTGGCCGTGCAGGTCGAGAGCAGCCAGGCTCTTCGCCGTCTCGTTCGGCAGGATGAAGTGGAAATCTTCTTCATATGGAAACTCAACCTTTGCCAACTGGGAGCCGTCGCACCCAACGAGATTCAGCTTTCCGTTCTCGGCCTTGAAGTAAATCCCCGTCATGGCCGGGCGGTTCGGGTTCAAGGACACCGCATAGCCCACGCGCTTGATGGCGGCGATAAGTTCCTCGGCATCCACGGACACGTTTCGTGTACCCTGCTGCGGCGGCGCAATGCGCATGAAGTTGTCGATAGTTCCCGTCAGCAATGTGGCCTTTGCGCGTTTCTTCCCTGCTCCGGCCACTTTCACATTGTCGCCGTCTTTCTCGATAGACACCTGCGGGTCATCCAACCCGCAAATGAGGTCAACGCCGTTCGGCGGCAGGATGAACGGCTCCGCAATGTTGTACGGAATCTTCGCCTGTGCGTAGATGACACCGTTCGATGCAGCCATCGTATTGCCCTCGAACAACACACCCTGCGTAATCGACTCCGCCCCGGCGCTCCGCGATTGCGGAACAGCCGCTTTCAGTGCCTTTAGCTTCTGCGCAATCTCTGCTTTTTCAAAAATCATAGCTTACTCCTTTCCTTTACGCGGTGGCTTCCGCTTCCATAAGGTCTTTCATCAGTTCATCAACCAGCAACTTTCCAGCATACCGTCCGGTGTGGATGATGTTTCCGTTCACGGTCAGTTCCTCAAATTCCTTGTTGCGCTTTTCTTTCGATTCCACGGCCAGCTTGCGCTCTTTCTCGTCCATGCGCTTCTGCACCACCTGTTGCCATTCTTTCAAGAACGGAACGGCTTCTTGCAGATCGGAATACTGCTCGTTGGAGTACGAGCGCTTCTGCCGGATCGTGCCACCGGGCTCGATTTCCAGCGTGTACCACGGGCGGCTCGGCTTGTCCGTGTAGCGCAGGAACACGATGTAGCTTTCCTCCGACGAGATGCGCTCGTAGTAGCGGTTCGTGTTCGCCACGCAATGCCCGAGGAACGTGCTGTCTTTCACGACGTCGAACAGGTCGGCGGGAACGATGATGCTGTACTTCTTGCCCTTGTACTCATACAGCTTGCGGATGCGCTTCATCACCTTTGCCACGCCAAACTTCTTGTCCAAGTTCACGGCCATTTCCCGGCGACGCTCCGCGCTGGCTATTGCATCCTTTTCTCGGATGACCGCTATCATCTCATTGTGGCGGCGGGCCAGCTGGAGCGGGTATCGGTTCGACTCCACTTTGAGGTCAACGCCGACTTTCTTCGCCATGCGGATGTAATCCTCCCAGTCATACGCGATTTGCCGTTTGATTTCTCCATTGACTGCCCCGGCGCGGCGGCTCACTTGCCGTAGATATTTAAGCGTCGACCGCGTACCGTATTTCTCGCACAGGTCCATGAGCGTGTAGTCCGAAATGACCTCGGCCAGCTGCTTCATGTTCTCCGGCGTGATTGCTACGCCCTGCCCTTTCCACCTTTTCACGTTGCAGACCTTGTTGAAGTCCTTTTCACCGACAGCATTCAGTTCTGCCCGGTTCAAGCCGAAAACGCCGTAGTATGTCTTACTGCGGAAGTTGATTTGCTGCTGGATGTCGCCGCGCCGGGTTTCAAACACCCGCAGTAGCGACTCTCCCCACCCCGTCTTGATGAGGGATTCTGCCATAGGCATCTGCCGAGTGCGCCGCCACAAAAGCAACTTCGAGGTCAAGCTGTACTTTTCCCTGTTCTTTTTCGAGAACGGGCCGCCGTAGTCCATGTCCATGAAATCGTCCAGCTCGTCAACGAGTTTTTCGTCAATCCCTATCAGCGCGGTATACATAGAACCGACGAACAGGCTCTCCGGCGCAAACGTCGTGCGCATGACCGGGTAGTAGTAGTTGCCGTGCCAATCGTAGTTGAGGCCGTAGTGGACATTCGGTCCCAGCAGATACACCTCACGCTTTGAAACGTCCAGCGTGCAGCGCTTGCTCGTGTAGTCGAACCACACGTTGTAGGCTTTCAGCCAGTAGCCATCCTCGTTTTTCTGTCCGAACAGGAACACCCTGCTCGTGTTCTTTTTCTTCGCGCCGTACCGTTCGAGGTGGACGGTCAGTTCCTCTCCGCACTTCGGACACTTCGCGGATGCTTTGTGCGCATACCATTTCGGGCCGTAGTCCTTGAAGTCCGCACCGCATACGTCACAGTGGCATTTCTGCACTTTCACCTTATGGGGGCCGGTTGCATCCATCTCGATTTCCGTTTCGACCCCCACCCACAAAAGCATGATGTCGCTGTTGGCGCGGCGAATCCGCTGTTCAAAGTCTTTCGGTTCTTCCGGCTCACGAGACATCCAGTATTTCAAGCCATGCTCGCGCAGTTCCTCGCGGCGGGCTTTTTTCTTTTCGTTGCTCTGCCACTGGCCGTAGCGAATAACGTCCTCGATGCGGGCATAGTTGACGTTGCAGAAGTACGCGCGGATCCTCGTGTCGTCCTCTTTCGATACGGGGATAGAGTGTCGATTCATCTCTTGGCACACATTCTCAATTCTCAACGCAGGCAAGTACGTTTCCTTGTTGCGGCGAACGCCGGTCCAGTAGTCACCGCAGAACCGCCACACAATGAGCGGACTTTTCTTGCCGTCCCACATCGCCACCGTCATCACTTGCCCGTTGATGTACCGGCCTCTCACCGTGGCCGTGGTTGCCGTCAGACTCAGCCCTGCAATGTCAGACGGCTTCGGCGGTGGACACAGCTTTTCCAGTTCTTCACTCTTTTTCATAAACCTTGCCATCCCTATCTATCGTGTACATCGTGCCCGGCATATACTTCTTGCCGTCAATGTGAATAATCGTGCTGGCGGCCATGCCTTTCATAAACATGTTGATGAACAGGATGTAGTCGCCCAGCTTCCCCGCTGCCGAGATGTTCTTGCCCTTGTAGACGTGAATCGGGCCGCTACTTTTGTGCGTCCAGTTTTCTTCACACTCCGGGTGACCCAGCAAATAGGCTTGCACAAAGCGTAGGAACCGCATTTCGTTGAGCCGCGCCACCAAGAAAAGTTCTGTACAGCTTATTTTCTTGCCGTCATCGTCGATGTCGCCTTTCGGCTCGACCAGCCAAAACTCGTTCTTGCCATCCCACGGGTACCAGCTGAAGCATTCCAGTGGATTTTCCGCGCAATGGAAACCCGTCTGCGCACAGAACGCTTTTTCCGTTGTGTTCAACCCCGGGTGGTACTTGTACTCGCCGCTGCCGTGCGTTGCCACCAGCCCCGGCTCAAATCCTTTACAGGCCAGCATCACCAAAATCACCCCCACAAAGTCAGCTGCATGGAATCGTCCTCGAACGCCTTCTTCTTGCGCGGCGGAATCTTCGGCTTCGTCTTTTCTTCCTCCGCTTCGGTTTCCTTTGCCGCGTCGGACGGCTTCGCGTCCTTGGCGGGCGCGGGCTTTGCGGCGGGCTTCGGCGCCGGCTTCGGCTTCTCGGGTTCCGCCTTGATGTCTGCCGGCTTCTTCATCTCCTCCTCGCTGGGTGCTGCACCCGTGATGCGGACGTTCATCTTGAACTCCACGTCCGCGTTCGGGAAATAAAATTGCACCGCCTTGCGGTACACCTCCAAGTCGGACATAACGTCGCCGCTCTTATCCACGACGGCCGCGCAACACTCCGAGATAGTGCGCGCCGTGTTGGCAAACACATCGGCAAAGCGGTCATCCTCCTCGATGAATCCCCGCAGGGTCTTTACCACATGGGGGAAAATCATCTTTGCGCGTCCGCTGCCGACGAACGCCTTTTCTTCCTCGTCCAGCTTCTTGCTGGCCGCCGAGACAACACCCTCCTGCACCTTGACTTCTTCGACTTCCGTATTTTCCACCGCCTGCATATCGGGCAGAACGACCAAATTGCTCTCGCTCATTTCTTTTTCTCCTTTTTCTCGTAGCATCCGCACACTTCCGGGCGGTTCTGACAGGGGTTTCGGCATACCGAGAACATCCTGCAATATGCGCAGCAGTAGCGATCTCCCTGCTTGTCGCACATGAAGATTTTGCACATATCAGTCTTAGGCATCGGCTTCTTATGCTTCATCGGGATACACCTCCCATGCCTTTTGCCAAAATCCTCTTGCGTATGCGCTGTCGCGCCGGGCTTTCTTCATAACGCCGTCGTAGTCTGCGTAATATTGCAACTTCTGCTCCTTGGCTGCGAGGATTTCATCACAGCACCTATCCAGCATCGACGGCGGGTAGAATATGCGGTCATAGCCGTTTATGTGCCGCACTTCCCGTACTTGCTGGTCCAGCAGGATATTGTAGCGATAGGACAGGTACTTTTTGCCCTCGTGGTCGCTGATACGCAGGCTGTTCACGATGCCGTAGTCAAATTTCAGATAAATGCTGTTCGTCGAGTACGCATCCAGCCGGTGGATTACCACTTTCCCAATCAGCCGCTTGATGACAGCGGCGGCCACATCATCAGTCGTCATTGCCCACCACCTTAATCGCTGCGTTGAGGGCCGCTCTCATTGCCGGAGAGTTGTTCACGTCTCCGTAGGTAAGGCCCAAAGCATCCAGCGTCTCCTCGGCATCCCCCGTGTAGCTGTACTCGTGGTTTGCCAACTCGTAGCGGAACATCTGGAACAGGTAGCCCGTGCCGTCAATATCCGCCGCCATAGCTTCCTTGCGCTCCTTTGTGTGGCGCGTGAACATCCCGTCCAGCTTGTCGGCATCCGTCTTGCGGATGAAGCCGCCGGGCGCAATCCGATAAATCTTGTCGGTGTCCGTTTCCTGCAAGCCAAGTTTCTTCATGCCCTGCGCGAACTGGTCGTTGTTGAATGCCCACATCATCGGGAACTCGTTCACCTCTTTTTGGTGACGTTCTTTCATCTGTACGTAAGTTTCTGCTACTTTCATTTCGTCCTCCTTGACTTTTTGCCGCGGAGGGTCTACCATAATAGTTGACCTCTCTGCTTCGTGACTGCTGTGGAACTGGTCTGTCGGTAGCCTCTCCTGTCCGTGGGGCTGCCGATTTTTTATACCTGTGCGGCCTCGCCGCCGTAGTCGATTTCGTACTCCTCGCTCTGCAAATCGTGCGCCATCGAGCACGGGTCAACCTCGGCCTCGCCGCACCGCTTTTCGATTTCGGAGTAGCTGATTCTGCCGTTCTCGTCTGCTGCCTGCGTTGCAAGCTCCATCATCAGATCCGCGTACCGCATACTCTCCTGCTGCTCTGCGTTCATGCTTCTGCTACCTCACTTCCTGTCCGTACTCCGCTGCGGAACACCGCCAGCGTGCTCCACCCCATGAGGACCCTTTCGCGGTACACCCAATCTGAACCTGTGATGACCGGCGCACCGCCCGGGCGGTCCATCACCCTGTAAAAGATGCCCGGGTGCTGGCGGCTCATTTCCCGGGCCCGCCGCAACGTCTTTTTGATTTCTGCTTTCTTCATTTTCCACGCTCCTTTGCTTTCCGCGCAAACGCTGCTTTTTCAAAAACACTGTGCTTGATGTTCGGTATCTCCACATACTCTGCGACAACGTCCATGACCTGCTGGCGAGCGTTCACTCCTGGCCGCACCATCGTTGTAGTTTCACGGATAACTTTCTCGCCCGAGGACAACTCAACCTCGTGCAGAACGCTAACTAAGTAGCTTTCTTGGTAGCCGCTGCCGTATGTATAGATTTTGATGCCATCCGGGGTGTACCGATACCCGCCATCTGCTTTCCATTCTTTCGGGAACGGCGGCCGCTTGGGGACTTCAATCTCAATGGTCTTGCGCTTTTCGTCGTACTCGCCGGTCTTGCACTCGCGGAAATACTTCTTGTAAAAGCTGTATGACACCTTGACCATCTTTGTCATACTGCCGACCTCTTTTCCTGCTTGAAGAACTGATGCCCGTGCTTCGCCGCCCGCCGCTCTGCGATTCTGACGGCCAAACCGTACAGGCTGTCATCCGGGAAGAAGTCAACTTCCTCGGCTTCTGCGATAGACCGCAGTTCGTGGTAGCTCATGCAGGAGAGTTCGGCCACGTCGTTCCCGCTGTACATATAGCCGTCGCCGCCGTCCACCCATTCCTCGCCGCGGGCCGAGCAAAAGCCGATAAATTCCAGCTTTCCGTTGATGTTGGCCCATGTTCGCATCATTCCCATTTCACACCTTGCCTTTCAAGTAGTCCTTAATCCACTGGTCCGCTTCCTTGCGGTTCTTGCAGAATTTGCCGCTGCCGCAGTAGAAATAATCCTCGCTGCCGTCTACGTTCACCATCGCCTGTACGTTGATGGTCGCTCCTGCTTTCTGTGCCGGATGCCCTGCCGGCAAGTCGGTCATTACGAATTTTGTCATTGTTCACGCCCCCACTTCACTGCGAATTTGTAGGCGGGCATTTTCTCATGCTTGCCGGTCATGTAGTTCGTGTTTCCGTTGACCTCTACCAATCCCTCAACCTCGCAGCCGTTCATTTTGAACAGCCATGCGGTTTTGACAGCGCTGCTCCATGTAGAAGAAAATGTGAAGTGCTCAACGCCAAAATCCCGGAAACATCCGACAAGAGGAAAAACGTCAATGTCCCCAACCACATCGTCGATGTTGATGCAGTCGTTACCGTTATCGCGGGATACCTCGTAGTATCTCCAAACTCTACTTGCGACGTTGCCCATGTCGTCGATACTCTTCTCGATTTTTCTCCACTTACTACGGATACGGCTATCGGTGTTCGGGTCACAATCCTTTGACAATTCATTCCGTAACTCCTGCACCTTTTCGTAGGTTCTTTCGAGAAAGCCTTTCATCGTCTCAACATCGTCGATTCCGTACACTTTCTTGGTGTTGTCGTTCAAGTAGCCGTAGCCATTGTCATCAAGGAGTTTGACGTACTTCTGCACCAGCACATCGTCCCAATCACTACCAAGGTCGAGCAGCTGTTCGATGCACTCACATACTTCCCTCACGATTCTGTCATCGTGGGCCACGGTACCGTCACGCAGGATGCCGTCGAGCTTTTCATCAACCGTGTTCCATTTTTCAGAACCGCACTCAAACAGGCTGCGTTCATCGAGGGCTTCCCGATACTCTTTCATGTAATTACGCATTTTCATTCTCCCTTGCTTTTCCTGCCCGTTTCTGATAAAATAAAGGGCGACGATGATGGCAGGCTCGTCGCCGCCCTTATTGTTCACTTGGCTTTTCCCTTTGCTTTGGTCGGCGTGGGGGAAAAGCCTTTTTTATTTCTGCACTTTGGAATCCCGCACGATCTGTGCGGCTTCTTCAACGGTCTTTGCGTTTGCTTCAATGAGTTTTGCGATGTTCTCGAGAAATACGTTGTACTGGTCATTATTCATGTAATCGTCCATTTCTAACCTCCTGCCCGGTTCTGTGTGGCCGTCATCTCACTGGCCGTCCGTCTCTGTAAGTTTCCATCTGGAAATTATTTTGTATTATCATTATACTATTTGACAGCTGGAAAGTCAATAGTTTTTGTGTCCTACCTACGATATTTTTTGCGTTTTTGTGTCACTTAACGAGCTCTATGTTCCACGCTTCTCTGCATGCTGGCTAAATAGGCTCTAAGCCCACGAATAAGGCCCTGTGGCGCGTTTTGTGTGGCAAGTAATGAAAGTATATTGCCAGCTGTCAACTTTTGCGTATGGTGTGTCTATGCCGCAAATAGAAAATGCCGGACGCTCCTTTTGGGGGAACGTCCGGCAAAAAATATTTTTTAGACCATCTTGGCCTGTTCTTCCAGCAGATTCAGAATCAGCCGAGCCTGCTCGATATAGGACATAAGCAGCGCCCTCGGCTTGTTGCTCTCGGGTGCTTTCTCGGCCACTTCCGTTTCCTGCTTCTGCTCGTAGGACATGGCCGGAACAATCTCGGTCTGAATCCACCTCACAATCTCCGTATTTTTCCTCGGGTAGCGGGTTCTGATGTAGCCAATCAGCAGCCGCGCCGGGGCGAAGATGGTTTTCTTTGCGACGCCGTTGCGGCCGCGCGGCGCATCGAAGCAGACATAGTGCTTTACATCCTCGCGGCGGCAGCTGTCCAGCGAGAATTGCTCCCCGAAGCAGCGGCACACATCACAACAGGCGAGCATGACCTGCCCCTCGACCGTGATAGCCATAATCTGATTTCCGGTCCGGCTGGTAAACACCGCGCACTTGGACACTTTTCGTCCGTCCACATATCTGTCAAGTCTCATTCTATGCAGCTCCTCTCCATGCAGTTCTCCAACTCCGCAAAGCGCAAGTTAAATAAATCTCGCAATGCGCAAATAATAGAATCTGACTCCTGTACGGTCTGCGGCGGCTTTTCGGCGGCCAGTTGCAAAAGCACACCCACATCGCGCAAGGCATCCGCCCTCGCCTTGATAAGAATTTCTCGTTCACTCATTGATTTATCCCTCGCAGTTTGGTATACTGTGGGTACGATGTTGGTACCATCGTACCGCCGTTTTCGGCATTTTTCATCTCCGCCCGCTGGTTTCTCAGGCCAGCGGGTCTTTTTATTTACAAAACATAACGTGTCACCGTCCTTTTTGTATGTTTTGGTATCATTATATAGGACAAAATCGACGTTGTAAAGTGTTTTTTGCCAATTTAACCGAAAATAGAGTGATTTATTTGTGCAATATTGCCAATCGGAACATTTTCCCAAAAAGTTGACGTTCGGAAAATTTTCAAGTCACCTTATTGCGAGTTTTTTTCTGCAAACAGGATGAAAAAATCTCGCTTTTCAAATTTTTTTCCTCTTAATGTTAGGTACGGTATGGTGCTGGTATGGTGCTGGTGCTGGTAGTGACGGATTTTCCGTGGCCATTTTATAGTGTGTCCATAGGACATTCCGTGGACAGTTGCAGATTACGCAGGATTTACGCAGATTTCCGGCCTTTCTTCCAGCATCCGCAGTTCGTCCTAGGATGCGTCCGCGGACATCTTTCGGACAGCAAAAGAGCGCCCCAGCTACTCGGATTTCTCCGGGCAGTCGGGGCGCTCAATTACTGCTTATTGCCTACGGCTTTCGCAATGCGGGTTGCCAAAGTCTCGACGGTATCATCAGGCCAGACGTTGACACCAAGGCTCTCGGCCATGGCGGTCAATTCCTGCCACGATTTGTTTTTGAGGTGCAGCACCGTGGAATCTTCCTCGGCGGCGGCCTGCGTTTCAATGACGCTGGATTCTTTGGGGTACTCATAGGTCAACGCCTGGGCGCTGTCGCTGATGCCCGCCGTGGTCGGATCGTTCACCACGCCAAGGATTGCCAGCACAGCAAAAACTGCGTTGACAACCGCCAGCAGCTTGTTGCCGAGGTCACCGAGGTCGAGCGTGTAGCCGAACACAGCGGCTACCACCTGTACAAGCAGCAGCACCGCCGGGATGAGGGCCAGCCAAAACGACTTGTTCTTCAAACGGACTTTCCAGTTAATGTTCATGGTCGATTTCTCCTTTCTCGGGATAATGTACAGGACGCGGGGCATGACCCTCCAAAATTTGGATTCTCGTCTCGTGGTTATGCAGCGTGTTGTCCTGCGCTTCTTCGTGTTCCCACAGGCGTTTGTGGGAATCGTGGTTGCTTTCGGTCACATCGGTCAGCTTGGCATCCAAGGTCTCGAACTTGTCGTTCAGCTTCGTGAGCGTCGTGTTCAGCTTAATCATGGGGGCCGTCACCGTGCCAAGCAGGCCCAGCAGTACGACGATTACGCCTACGACGGTCCATTCATTCATCGGCGACACCCCCTCACGCAGCGACTTTGTACTCGATGCCAGCCTTGTCGCACAGGCGCTTTACAACCTGTGCATCGCCGCTGCTGATACGGCCAATCTCGATGTACTGCACCGTGTTTGCCGTGTCGATGAATTTTGAGCGGTAGTAGCCCGGGTTCACGAGGTCAAGCTGCTTGCACAGTTCGTACAGCGGCATGGCCGTAACCGTGCCGACGGCATCAATGACGATAGTGGACAGACCACGGCTGTCATCCAACTGATCCTTGATACCAGCCGCCGCCTTTGCGTCATCGTAGGAAATCCAGCCGGTGACGCGCCCAGCCTTGCCGACGTTGCTGGTCGTGTTGGTGATGCGGACGCGGCCGTTCACGACTTCCTTGCCCCACAGGTAGAACGTACCCGTGCGCACACCTGCAATCGTCAGCGACGTGCTGGCAACGTACAGGTTTGCCCGCTCCAAGTGGAGCGCCGTGCCGGCCCGCAGTTTGACATCCTCCTGCCCGGTGCCGAGCAGACGCTTGTTCACCTCGCCAGCCAGCCACGCGAATTTCTCCCCGAGATAGTTGCCCGGGCAGGCGGTGGCCGTGAAGTAGCTGTGCTTGGTGAGGTTGCCGCGCGCGTCGCCCGTGTAGGTCAGGCCGTTTTTCAGCCCGGGGTTGCGCTGGCAAATGTCCACGCAAAGCTTCACGAGGGATTCCAAGGCCGCATCGCTGACGTGCCAGTTGGTGCTCGCGCCGCCGTCGTTCGCCACCTCAATGGTGATGGCGCGGTGGTCGTTGTAGGGGCTGCTGCTGCACCACGATCTGTTGTCCTCGTCGCAGAACGCACCGATACTGCCGTCCTTTGCGATGGCGTAGTTGGCGGACATCTGCCGCGAGGGCTTTGCCACCAGTGCGCCAAACTGCGGCAAGGACAGTGACCCAGCCATGTGATGCGGTGTGATGCGGGAAATAGGATTCTTACGCGGCTTGTTGCAGTTCGGAGACAACTGCGTGTAAGTCGCAAGAGCAGAAATACTCATTCGTCCTCAACCCCCTTGCCGTCGCTCATTTCAGCTTCACACTCTGCGGACAATTCCACATCGGTCATGTTTTCGTCTTTCATGGGTTTATTCCTCACTTTCCATAAAAAATTGGCGGCATTTCTGCCGCCGTGATTCAGACCTGCATGGTGTCAGGTCGTTCTCCTACTTTCTTGCCCGAATAAAGCATTTCGTCATAATGCAGCTGTGCGTACATTTCACTTGCCCACAGTGCATCAATCTCGTTTTCTTCCAGCACTTGAATCAGTGCATCGACCAAGTCGAGCGCAAGGCCGAGCGTTCTTTTCAAGTGCCGCTCCTTTGCCCGGGCGCTCATGCGTTGGCAAACTTTTCGTCGAAAAGTTCCTGCGTAAGAATGATGCCGTTCACGTCGGTGCCGATGCGCTCCTTGGCTTCGGCAATGACGGCGGCGGGGCCGAGTTTCGCGGGAACCTGTTCCAGCGTGCGACGACCGTGGACAATCAGAACGACGTAGGTGTATGCCATGATGTACCTCCTTTACAGACTCGCGGTTTCGTACAGGGAGGCGATAGCGTCATAGAGGTCAAGCTGGCCAGATTGCAGGCTGTTGAAGCCCTCAGTCAGTTCCTTGTTGTCCATGATGCCCTCGTCCTGCACACCGGGCTGCCACGTCTCGCCGTAGGACCAGTAGGTATCCTTGTCAGCCTGCACCTCGTCCAGCGAGTGCGAAGTCTCGAAATAGACCTCGTCTGCGGTGTACTCGGTGTAGGCATCGCCCTCCTCGGGGGTGACAGTCTGCTTTTTGATGTTGCGGCGCATCCACGCCTTGTTCGGCGCGGTGCCGCTGAAATTCTCGAAGTAAATTTCTTTCGGCTTTTCGGTGAAATGAGTTTCCTGTCTCATGCTGCAATCGGTCCTTTCTGATGATTCACAAGGGTGTAGAACGAAACATTTCTCTTTGCGACGGCAAAAATCGTCTCGACGTTCAACTTCGCCTTGATGTGCGTGGAATCGCTGTTCTTGAAGTAGCCGTAGTAGCTGATGACGTTCTGTGCGCGGCGCAGCGTCAGCCGCTTATTGTGCCGCAGCCACACCGCAGCGCGGAGGTAGTGCCGCCGGGCGCGCAGGAAAATTCTTGCGCGAATCGTCGTACTCTCGTAGCCTATCACATAGCCCATCATGTCCACGGCGTTCGTGGCAAAGCCCAAAATCTTGAACTCGTCATGCAGGGAGATACCGAGCATTTTCTTCGCCCAAGTGGCGGCCTTGCGGAGCGCACTCTGCACATCGGCTGCCCGTAGCCCGGTCACGAATATATCGTCCATGTAGAACAGGATGTGGTACACCAGCTTCACCTCGCGGATTTCTCCACGGCGGCGCTGGGTGCGCCTTAATCCCTGTACATAGCGGAACAGGTAGCTCAACGCATAGTTGCATAGCCATTGCGAAAGCAGCGTACCGATGACAAGGCCGAGGATGACAACCTTGCCGTTCTCGATACGCCAGTAGGTGGACAGCAGCGAATCCACGAGCCATAGGAGCGTGGCATTTTTACGGATGTCACGCCGCAACAGCCGCATGATGACACGGCGGCTTAACGATTGGAAACACTTCTTCACGTCAGCCTTGCCGTAATATCTGCACCGTTTATCCCTGCGAATCCACTTTGCAATTTTGTTTGCACCGGCCACTTGGCCGCGATTTTTGATACTCGCGTACTGGTGCGGCAGGATTTTGGCCTTGAATAACGGCATGAGCGCGTACACCGCCACGGCATCCATGATTTGCTGCATGATGCTTTCGTGGCTGATGTCGCGCTCTTTCAGACTTATCCCGTCAATTCTTTTGAAAAATTTGATAGGTGCAAGCCGTAAATCTCGGCGGCGGATCCGTGCGCATACCTCACGCGCTATATCGTCGCAAATTTCTAAGAGGATATTGTGGTTGTGGTACTCGACCGCCAGCTTGATTTCGCCCAGCGAGTAGCAGGACCACTCCACCATGAACAGCTGGTAGTCCTTTCTGCGCCACTTCGGCGGGCGATTCTTCTCGCCGTGCAAATAGTCAAATATCCACCCGGAAACAATCGCGGGGTTTTCAATATCAACACGCTTGCAATAGGTTCTCAATCGTTCACCCCACGAACAAAAAACTCTGGTGAGAATGAGAGCTTTCGGTTTCGGACAGACGCCCTATTCTACTAACTCAGGCCACGGTCGTAAGCCGTGGGCCGCCCCGTTGCCAAGGCCACCTGCTACACTCGATTTTAGGCGGTGGTCTCCCCCGCCAAGGTGCGGCGCTGCCGCATCTGCATATTACAGCAGAGGATTACGGCGCGAAGAATAAAACCATATCACCAGATCGCGCCCGCGAGGATGTTCCAGTTCGCATTACCGAGCCCGTTGTTCAGATTCGCACAGGCCAAGCCACAATTCGAGCCATCATTGAGGTTACTCCACGACAGCCACTCATAGACCCCGCCAGAGGTCGGCAAATTGACCGCGGACTTGCACCGTAATTCCCTTATTCAGTTTCATCGTTTAAAAGGGGCTGACGCCCCTCTGTTCAGGCTGACCGCAAAGGTCAGCCTGCCCATTCACCCCTGTTTGCAGCACTACCAGGCGCGCCCGCGAGGATGTACCAGGTCGCATAACCGAGCCCGCCGTCCAGAAGCGCACAGGCCAAGCCACAAGCCGAGCCAACAGTGAGGTTACTCCACGACAGCCACCCACAGACCCCGCCAGAGGTCGGCAAAAGGACCGCGGACTTGTAGCCGTTGCCAGAGGATGCACTGCTGTCAATAATGCTCGGCGTGGTGAACTCAGGATGAGCTTTGCTGATAGCGAGATCGCCGATGTAGTGCCAGGCCCAGTTTGCAGGCTTCGGCACAGTCAGCGGCTTATCGGTATCGACGTAGTTGGCAGACTTACTCTGCGCAATGTTCTTCGCCAGACGGACGGTCGCGGGAGCAATGGTCATGGTGTTGGCATCGGTGTCAACAGTCAGGGTGTCGATGATGTCAGCAACAACGGCATACCCGCCGGGCTGGCTCTCCAAGCCCTGAATGATGAACGGCTCTTTGCCATTGGTGCAGCTGGTCGGGGAACCGTCCACGCCCTGCACATTGTCGCAGGAGCCGGACCACCACGGCATAGTGCTGATGTAGGTATCAGTGGTCGTGTCGAAGGCCGTGTCGGTGTCGAGGTTGACAGCCTTATACACAGTGCCTTCCACGGTGACGCTGACGATGGACTTGATGCGGACATTCTTAGCACACTTGTACATAGACGCAGTGTAGCGGTCGGTGCTGGTGCCGCTGCCGACATCGCCAACAATGACAGACGAGCCGACAAGGAAGGATGCGGCATTGGTTTCGGTAAGCAGAACGCGGGTAACGCCAGTCTCAGCCTTAGCGGCCTTGACCTGTACATTGTAGCTCGTGCAACCCTCCAGCACACCGGAGTTACCCTTCTTGCCGTACTTGAGCTGGAACATGTGGATGCGGAACGCAATGTCGCAGATGGAGATGCCAGCGTAGTTTGCACCGCGCTTGCGCCACTCGGCAATCTGCGAGTTGTGGCTGTAGGTGTAGTTCAGCGGGGCAAGGCCAGTCGCGGACGTGGGTTTGCCAGCGGCATCCAGACCGCCCATGTACTTCGCATGAACCATGAACGCGCGGATCGTGCCGTCGGGCGCGACGCACTCCGGCAGCGGGAAGTAACCGGCCTTGCGAGAGGTACGGTAATACTTCCACCAGTTCACGCCGTCATCGACCAGCGACATCCATGCGGATTTCTGCGCGACACCGACCATGCCGTTCGTACCGGCGCGGGTGAACGTGCCGTCAACCTTGTCCACGGACTTGATTTCGATTTCGCCGTTGGTGTCGATCTCATACTCGCACTCGACAGTCCAGAACGCGAACTGCTTGCAGTACGGGTCTGCGCCGACGACGGTATTGGTGCTGGGCTTGGCTGCGCCGAGCGCCTTGCTGTCCTCAACAAACTCGCCCTCAGTAGTCTGAGAGGTTGCAAAGTCGTAGAACTTGACACCAAAGGTCTTGTCGCTCTGCAACAGATTGAACCAGCGGGCGAGCAGCTGGGTCTTGGTGTAGTTGCCGTCATCAGCGCCATGCCACCAAGAAACGAACATATCGTCGATGTTCTCCGGGGTGACGTTAGCAGCGTAGAAGCTGTCGTAGATGGCTGCGCCAGTCGTGCCGGCCAGTTCAGCCGCTTTCAGGCTGTTGGCGGCTTCCAGCGCGGCAGCGACTTTCTGCAGCGTCTCCTCGGTTGCGGGATGGGAAATGAGTTGCATAATTTTACTCCTCCTCGTTCATAAAGAAAGAAAACAGCCCGTTTTCATCCGGGCCAAGGGCATAGGTTGCGGCTCCGGCATATCCGGCTGCCTGTTGCGCAGCTTTGGCGGCGGTTTCAGCGAGAACCTTAACGCGGACTTCCGTTGCGTTGGATTCCTCTGCCGCCGCACTGGCGGCATTGGCGTAGTTTTTCGCCACCTGTGCCTGCTTCTGCGCTTCGGCGGTAGCCTGTCCTTTTGCTACCGCGATTGCTGTAATGTCCATGTTCCTGCTCCTTTACATATCGCAGAACTTGCCACTGGAATCGGCAATGACGATACGCTTCTCGTGGATGATGTAGGCTTTCGTACCCATCGGCGGGTTCTTGATGTCTTTCAGATCCTCGCTGTCATCGCACCAATACATCGTATCGGGCTGGCGAGTGACACCATATTGCTCGCTCAACTGCACCATTGTTCACACCCCCTATTCCTCGTCCTCGTTCAAGAAGAACGAAAATTCGCCGTTTTCATCGGCACCAAAAGCGAATGTAGCAGCCCCGGCGTAACCCATGCACTGTTCAAGGGTTTTGTCGGCAGCAGCCTTTATCGCCGCAACCTCAACTTTGACTTCCGTGACCGTTTGCAGGTCGTTTTTTACGGCGGCTTGTACCGCCAGCGAATTTTGGTAGCTGAGAGCCGCCTTTTGAGCGTTCTCGGCAGCCAACACCCCCTGCTCTTCCGCCTGTTTGACCTTTGCGTAGTCGTACACGACTTTCAGCTTACTGTACGGATTCACACCGTCGCCCTGCTTCATGCGGAGGTTGCCGTCGGCCATTTCTTCGACAAGCAACTCGCCGTCATCGTAGATTTTGCCGTTTTTCTCGGCGGTTTCATATCCCGCAGTAGTGCCGTGGCGGGGAATAATTGTAGCAGCCAAAATACCATCTCCTTTCTACCGAGCGCCGCGATTACTCGCTATCCTCGGTTTTTGCAAGAACCTTTAGTTTGCTGTACGGATTCACGCCGTCGCCCACTTTGAGGGTAAGGCCGCTTGCCGTTTCTTCCAGCAGAAGTTCAAACTTCTCATAGATTTTCCCGTTTGCTTCGGCCTGTGCATACTGCGCAGTTGTGCCGTGGCGCGGGATTGCAGTAACAGCCATTTGTATACCTCCTCAATCGTCCGGGCCGCCGCCGTCAATGACAAGAGAAGTCGTCGTTCCCGGGCCGCCGCCTGTCAGCTTGAATTGGCTGACCTCGTTGGCTTCACCGCCGTCGAGTGTTCCGTAGTCTACCCAGTTCACGCGGGCGGCCGCCTTGGACGCTTGTGCGGCGCTGTTGGACGCGGCAACGGCCTGTTCCTTGGCAGACGATGAACTATCCTCTGCATCGGACTTTGCCTTTTCTGCGGCTTCCCTCGCGGTTTCTGCGTCGGCCTTGGATGCAGCGGCCTTGTTCTCCGAATTGAGCGCGGCGGCAGCATGGGCGGCGCTCTCGCTGGCCTTGGAGCCGGCCGTCTCGGCGTTGCGGGATGCCGTAGCGGCGGATGCGGCGGCGGAATTCTCGGACGCTTCTGCTCTTTCGGCGGCATCGGCGGCGGCGATTTGATTCTTGCCGGACAGGGTTTCAGACTCTTTCGCGGCCTTTTCACTGTTCTTGGCGGCGGTTTCGCTGGCCTTGGCGTTTTTCTCGCTCGTCGCGGCGGCGGTTTTGCTGTCAGCTGCGTTTTTTTCGCTCTCGGCCGCTGCGGCCGCGCTGTTGGCGGCGGCGGTTTTGTACTCCTCTGTCGTGGACATGATTTGCCGCATCGTCTCGACGTTGTGTTCAACAGCGTCTTCGACCTCGCTGCTCATGTAGAACAGCGCGCACCACACATTGGACGGAGACAGAACGTACCAGCGACCAGCGCCGATGACGCGGACACACGAGCCAACCTTGGCAAACCAGCGGATGTTCGTCTCCTCGCCGGCCCGTTCAAGGTTCGGTAGGTCTTTCAAGTCCTCGACGGTATCTGCCGCGAACATATACAGGGCCTCCGTCGAGGTCGTCAGCGCGGATTGAATCAGCTTAAATGCCATCTTCCCCACCCTCTTTCAAGAACACCTTTTCGGCTTCGGTCTGCAAACGCAGCAGATATTCGTACTCCTCGCTCGGGATAATCTGCAAGGCATCTTTCTCCGGCAGGAGTACCGCTTTCGGCGTGGTGTCACGCAGTTCGAGGTAGCGCTTATTGTGGTAGTAGCACGACGCGAGGGTTCTCCCCTTGTGCGCCCAGCAGATGTTGGTAACGCGCCGGTTGACATCCCCTGTGCTTTCGTAGTTGTAGGCGCTGCACCACCCGCAGCCGACACCCACCGGGCAGTTGATGCACTCGGGCGTGGACTGGCTGGACAGCGTAATCGCGTCGAGGTAATCGCGGATCTTCGCAGTATGCGGGGTGTTGTAAATTCCCTGCATATCCCCGATGCAGATTTTCTCGGCCTTTTCCTTTCCGATACTGATTGGGCAGTACCGCAAGCACGGATAAGCCTTGCCCTGCGTGTCAAAAGCCAGCATACCGCCCGAGCCGCCGCAGTAGTTCTTATCATCCTCTTTCGCCACGGGGTATCCGATGTTGTGGTCGAGAATGGAGCACGCGATGACCCGCTTGGTGGCAATCAGGTGGTCCGACACGATTTTCAGCTGGTCGTACAGCACCCGGGCATCCTGCGGCGTATAAATTGGCTCGTAGGCGTAGTTGGCCGCGATAAAATCCGGGTTCTGGTCGAGCATGAACAGGATGGCCTCGGACATCTGCGGGAAGCTGGCCGGAACGAACGTCATCTTAGTCTGCTTGCCGCCAAGCCCTGCGGCCGCGTGGTACGCCTTGATGGCTTTGTCGAAACTGCCGTTGCCAGCGGCATCAACGCGGTGGGCATCGTGCAGGGCCTTGTGGCCGTCTATGCTCACGTTCAGGCTGAGGAACGGAGCAAAGCGTTTGACGAACGCCTGCACCTGCGGCTCGAAATAGTTCTGCCCGTTCGTGCTTATGCTGATACGAGCGCCACTCGCAAGGGTGCAGCCTTTCAACGCGCACTGCTTGAAAAAGTAGTCGCAGATGTCAGAAACCAACGGCGCTTCCAGCAAGGGCTCGCCGCCGATGAAGTCGAGGATGACGGTTTTCGTCTTTTTGCTGATGAAGCCGCCAGGCTTGTCCTCTTCCCACATGCGGATAAGCAGATCGACAATGCGCTTGCCAGTTTCAAGGCTCATGGATTCGGGGCCTTTGTGGTGTTCGTAGCAGTAGTCGCACCGCAAATTGCACTGGTTCGTGACTTGGAACGTCACCTCGCGCACCAGCGAACGGTCAGCCACGCCGGGGTACAGCCTGTGGATGAAATCGTTATAATTCGGCAGACGCGGCAGTTCCCTCATGGCTGAAAACAATCTCCTTTCTCTCGAAGTCGATGTAGAAGCCGGTGTCCTGCTTATCCCAGCCGAGTTCGACCGGGAAATACTGGTCCACCATCTTGTTCATCAGCATTTGGCGGTGTGTCTCCGCATGGGCAAGGTCGCTGCGGTACTGCTTGATGTAGGTGTCCAGCATCTCCCCTGCATCCTGCTCCTTGCTGAGATTGACGAAAAAGCCAATCAGGTTCTTGGCGACGCTCACCTCGTAGGAGCAGCGCTCCAATTCCGCAAAATGCGCATCCTCAACAGGCATGTTGACGTGCTTCTTCTCCGCGATTTTATCCATGACACTTATCCTTTCCGACGAAACTAATTCCGTCATACCGTTCTTGGTATTTGTTCATCTTGCCGACGATGTCGTAGGCAAGGGTCTTTTCCTCGGGAAAATGCTCGATAGCGCAGCGAAGAATCCCGCTGCACACCTTGTAGGTGAAGTAAAAAACCGCATCGTCGGCACAGTCGTCAATGAGGTCTGCCTGTGCTTTCATGCGGTTTAACATATCGGGATTGCTGAAAATATCGTAGTTGCGGTAGGCCGCCTGTACAGACGAGACGAACGATTCCACCAGTTCCAGTTCGCGGGTTGAAAACTTACGCCCGAACACATCCTGCGCGTGGGTGAAGTATTCCCCAATGTAGGCGCACACCTTGCGGTCGTCGTAGTTCTCCACGACGGTCGCGCAGAAAATTTCTGCAAGGTGAATTGCCGCCATAGGGTATTCCACGTCTACAAGGTTTGTGCGGCAAAATTCGAGGAACGTCGCCCTCGGGATAGGTTTCAAATCCGCGATAGCCAGTGTGACCGTTGCTTGGAGCAAATTTTTATCCATAAAAGCCTCCCATTACGCCCATATAGAGCCCGGGCCTGTACAAGTAGCGCTGCAATTTACCAGTTCACACGCAGAGCCGCAGCCAGTAGAGCAGGAATTTCCGCATCCCGAGCAGCCCTTGCAGTCTCCCCCACATCCTTGACAGCCGCCGTGGCAGGTTCCTGTGCAGCCGGAGCAGCTTCCCGAACATGTGCCGCTGCAATTACTGCAACCGCCAGTACAGGACGAGCAGCCCGAGCACGTTCCTGTGCATGTTCCTTGACAGCCGCCAGTGCAAGAGCCGGTACAGCCCTGACACGTTCCTGTGCAAGTCCCTTGGCACGTTCCTGTGCATGTTCCCGTACAGCCCTGGCAGGTAGTCTTGCACGACCCCGAGCAAGTGCCGGTACAAGTACCTGTACAGCCTTGACATGTGGATTGACAGCTGCCAGTGCAAGAGCCGGTGCAGCTACCTTGACAGGTGCCGGTACACGTTCCCGTGCAGCCCTGACAAGAGCCCTTGCAGCTACCGCTACACGTCGTTTCGCACGAGCCAGTGCAAGAGCCTGTACACGACCCCGAGCAAGACCCTACGCAAGACCCCGTGCAGCCGTTACAGGTGGTATAGCACCCGCTGGCGCAAAGTCCTGTGCAGGATGCCGCACAGCCCGTGTCCGTTCGGGAGACAGCGTCCTTTTTTCCCAGTTCCGCAATGCGCTTTGCCATTGCGTCCATGCGGATGTAGCTGCCCGACTCCACCTTGTCGATGCCGTTCGGATTGATGGCGCGGAGCGGGTCTGCGAGTTTTTGGCCGTGTTCAGCGAGGATGTAGCCGCCGGGCGCGGGCTTCGTCGAAAACTGGTAGACTGCCCCGGCGTAGCTTTGCACGGAACCGACTCCACGGCGGCGGTTACACTCATTGTTCAGCAGTTCTTTCAGGCCGTTGAAGTCCTCGGCTGTGACGAACGACACGCCATCGTAGTTATCCTTTGGCGTATATGCCATGCCATCACCTCCCCAACCTTACGCGAACGCGGCGGATACCGCTTTCATTGGAGTTTTCCACGGCGAAGCCCACAGCCAGCGCAGCTTGCGCCGGATCTGAAACGGCAACCCCGACACCGGGGTATTTCTCACTCGGAACGATGTAGTCGCCCTTGCGCACCCGGCCAATCACCTTGACGCGGCAGCGACCAATAAGTCCGACCGGGATAAACCGCCCGATATTCCACTCGAAGTAGTCGAATCCGTCAGGCGGGGCATCACCGCCGATAAGCTGGCCGAACTCGTCAGAATGGACACCCACGACATGGTCGCCGTATGTGGCTTTGATGTACTGTTCTCGGTCAGACCGTTCATCCAATGCGATAATATCGCCCGGTTCTGTGCTTTCGCCGCGCGGGAAAAGTTCGGCGTAGTCATTGTAAATCGGGTGGTACGTCTTGTTGCCCGAGATATTCCCGCGACACGTCAGCGTGTTCATGTAGACATCGCCCGCCGTGTTGACGTAGTTGTTATTGGAGCCGAACGAGACAACGCCTGTGAACTTGCCGCCCTCTTTCTTCATGTACTTTTGCGTACCCATGCCGAAAAAGTCAATCATCCCGCGCTCTTGGTCGTAGGTGAAAGCGTACCAGTGACCGCCAGCGATTTCGTCCACGAGATCGCCGCCGGCATAGACGCTGCAGGCCTTGCCGTTCACCGTGATTTTCTGCCCGGATGAATAGCTCGAGTCCATGTAGACGTAGCCGTGGGAGTTCCCGTTCCCCGTAAACTGGTGGGTGTTGCCGCTGAGGTAGTCGGTATAGCGGCAGAACGCCGCCGTCGCCGGGGCGAAATAGTTCGCCGTGTGACCGCCCAGCATTCCGGCGTTCAGCTTCTCAATCAGCGTACCGTCCGCGATTTTTGAGATGATAGTCTCTTTGTTGAAGGACTTTGCCGGTACGGCATCGTCGGCCTTTTTGTCTGCGGATTGAATGGAACGCTGGTTGGCGAGAATCATTTGCTGAAGCGCATTGAAGGCCTTGTTGAACTGCTGCGCCGTAGGCCGCCCATGAACGCCGCCGACAATGGACACCCAGCCGCCCATCCATTCATCAAGGTTGATTTCCGCGAGCGCACCATTTGCCGCAAACAGCGTACTGGTGCTAATATCGTCCATTATATTTTTCCCCCTTTACGTTATGGATTGGGCAAATTCACCCATCCCGAATCCCAGCGCGGCATCGTCACAATCGGCAAAGCCGAAGAACTGCGTGTCCGAGCAGGAAATTCTCGCCGTCACGCCGGACGGACGAATGACGATGCTGTGGCTCTGCAAAAGCGAGAGGACGGCATCGGAAAAACTCGCCGTAATGGTGACATAAAAAGTGGCCGGTATCGTCGGGATTTCCGAGTAAACCACGGAAACCGCATTGAATACCAGCTTGCAGGCTGTAATCACATCTTCGACGGAGCAAGCCGACGTGTTCAACATAGCCTTATATTTCAAAAGCATTCTGTACACATCGTCGTCCTCGGCCAGCTTCACATCCGAAATCATAACGCCCGCTTCGTGGCGTCTCAGATTCACGATGGTTCCGATTTGGTCGAGCTGCTTTCCTGTGCAGTTGTCAATCTGCCGCGTGATGAACAGGCTGTCAATGGCAGCGTGCAGATCCTCCATCTGCTTTCCGAACGCTTCGATAAAACGCCGGATGTTCGCCTTATATATGGTGTCAACAGGCGTTCCAATAATGAGGTCAACTGCCATCCTCGTTCACCCCCTTGGCTTCGGGCTGCGTCTGCAACACCCATGTTGTGGTCGATTTCATCCACATTTTCGGGGCGTTGCTTCGCAGTATGGCAACCGAACCAACGGAGCAACTGGGCATCTGTAACAGTTCGCTCTCGTCGTCGATTTCATAGAAATTCAAGTTTTCCTTGACAATGCGCTCGGGTCTGAACTGTGACGGCAGACTGCCGAGCCAATCCTCGCTTATGTTCCTACTCACTGACCGTCACCTCGATGCTGTCGTTGGTAATGGTCGGCTGCTGGCGCAAACCGACAACGATGGTTCCGTGTTTGTACACGCCCACCGTTTTGCCGCCGGTATCGTCGAGGTAGCCTGTCATGTCGATGTAGTTTATCCCGTTCACACCTTTGAGGATGGCCGGAATGAGCGTTTCCTGCATCTTGACGTTGCTGCCTGCCGTGAGTTCCGCGGTGGTGAGAATCGACTGAATTTTCTCCAAGTAGTTGTTGTCCAACTCGCTCTTGGTTACTTCCAACACGACTTTCAAGTGCAGGACACAGTTCTCGATGCGGGAGAACTGCACATACTGGCGGACCCCCTCGGAGTCGGTGATGTAGGCATAATGCGAGCCATAGGGGCGGATGCCCGGCGCTTTGCCGTTCCATATCGTTTCGGCAACTTCCGTATCGTCGCCGCCGCGAACGACGATTTCGATGCTGTGCGGCGGGCGGCCCTCTGCATCTTCTTTGTCGGTGTAGTTCTCGTAGCCGCTGGCGTAGTCACAGCCATCCACATCCGCAAGCAGCGACGCGCAGATTCTATCAATCGTGTTGCTGCCGCGGATAGCGACGCTCTGTGCATAGCGAAGCCGGACCTCGGCATCACTTTCCGCCAGCCGCCCGGGCGAATACTTGACCGCGTTGTTTACCGAGGTCAGGCCGTTCACGCCCGTGACGATTTGGGTTATCGTACCCAGCGGGAGCGAGATGTCGCCGTACTCGACGGTTTCATACGACAGGTTCGAGGTCACCTGTTCGACCTGTACGTTCGAGGTCAGTTCCGCGTAGAACGAGTCGTCCTCTTTGGTTCCCGTCGCCACAATCAGCTTCACGAGCGCACCGGTGTCATCCATGTCGTCGGTGATTTCCTCGGTAATTGTTAGGCCAATTTTCTCGCCCGCTTCCACGAACGCCGCTTTCATGGCATCATAGGCCGCCGCGTAGGTGGCGCAACCGCTGATGGTCTTGGTGTAGGCTTGAACAACGGTTCCGACGGAGCCGCTGTCAATGTTTTGGTGCAGGGTAATCGTGTACTCCGTCACCTTGGACACGTCGGTTAAGACAGGCCGTACCTTGATGCGCCAAAAGTTTTCGCGGCTGATTTCTTGGTTCGAGGACGCTTGCAGCTGGCGTTCAGGCTGTGTCGTGGACTTCACAAGGCTGCCGTAAGGAATGAGTGTTCCATCGTCGCCCGTGCAGGCGAGGACATAGCGACTTCTTTTCCGGGCCTTGCGCATGAATCCCGAAATCTGGATGTCATTGTCCAAGTTTACCCCGTCAGCGCTTCCGGGATAAAGCTGGTAGTACACATTCTCGACTTCTTCCCACAACTGTTCCTGCTGATCGGCAAAGGACTGGACGATGACCGCGAAAAACGACTGCGGGTGTTCCGACGGGTCTACGCCGATAGTTCCCTTGAAATACTCGCACAGTTCGGAGAAAATCTCGTCAAGGCGCTTTCTTCTAAAGCCTGTGGGCAGCGCGCCGTATTCGCTCATGTGTACTCCACCTCACTTTCGATGATTTCGTCACTGGTTTCTACCGTGAACCGGCAGGTGCATTTTCGCTCGTCCTCGTCAAATTCAACGACGCAGCTTTTCACGTTCTTTACCTCGTCAAATTCCATGAGGGCAGAGCGGATGATGTTGGCAATTTCCTGCGTGTTCGGCTTTTTCACCAGTATTTTTTCAAAGTACGGGATACCGAGCTCCTCGTTATACTTCCACTCGGCCAGCGACCAGCGCAGCTTGATTTGAATGGCTTGCCGCAGGCTGTCGGTAACAACCACATCGCCGTCCTTGGTGAAATACAGGTCGCCGCTTGTGTCGAGCGCAAGATCCTTTATCATCGTGTCACCCTCCAATCAGCGAGCCGCCGACGTGCAAATTACCCTCGACGTAGGTTTCGTCGGCCTTGGCTTCGATGTAGTGGCCGCCGTCGTAGTAGATGCCGGCGGCGCCACTGCCGACCTTGATGCTTTTCTCGCCCACGGACACCTCTCCGGATGTCTCGGTAAGTTCGATTTTTGCATTTCCCCCGACCGTTGCTTTCAGATTCCCCTCGGAAATCTTAATGCCCGTGTCCTCGTTCAGCTGCAAGGACGCTTCATCCTCGCTCACAGTGGCCTGTGCATTCACGCATTTAAGCGTTGCGCCGTCATTCTTGATGACAGCGCTGTGGTCCTCGTCTCCGGCTTCTGCCGTGACCTCATTTTCCTTGATGGACACCTTTGTGGTGTCGTTCAGACTTGCGAGAATTTCATCTTCCTTGACCGACACCTTGGCAATCTCGTTCACGTCTCCAACGATGCCGTCATCGTCGATTTTGACGCTGACCGTATCCTTGAACTTGACGTGAATCTCGTCCTTTCCCGCGAGGATTTCGTTCTCCTCGGAAAACAGAATTGCCGCGTTCTTGGCCTTGGCCTTGGACACCGCGGCGGGTGCAGACTTCAACAGACACGGAACGCAGATTGCATTGGACAGGCCGAACCGCAGGCCGCTGGTGTAGTTTCCGCTCTGCCATTGTGACAGGGTGCTTTCACAGCAGACAATAAGACAGGCATCCCCGGCAGATACCGGGAATGCCACGCCTATCTTGCCATTTGCGGACATCGGCAAAACGATGGGGCAGCCCGAAATACTTGGGTACGCCATGCTCTTTCCGTCGGCTGTCCTAAAGGTCACAGACGGCTTAACCGATGCGGTCATACCGTTTGCCGAGGTGATGGTGCCGGGCATAGCCGTATGTACCCCGGACAGAGTATCGTCTATCAGACGTTTTATCTCGTCGAAAAGGCGCTGGGCCATTATTTCACCTCCAATAATTCAGCGACGCACACCCAAGAATCTTCACCGCTGCCCTCGCTATCCCCTTTCGTGTCGATTTTCGAGACACGGAAAGCGCCGGTCGCCAGCTTACTCGAAAGCATGACGTAGTCGTTCGCCTGGATGTGGCCATTCATCAAAAACGTGACCTTCCACCCGGTTTGTGTTTTTCTTTTCGTCGTGTTGGCATTTTGGCTGTTGGACGTGGATGCGTTATCGTACAGCCGCTCGGGGTAGCCGATAAGTCCCGTCTCGGCGCTGAGGACATAGGCCATAGCCGTAATGGCCTCATTGGCCGCGCAGACCTGCACGACCCCGTTTTGAATGGAAAAGTTCGTGTTGCTTGCGCCACACACCTGATGGAACAGCGTTGTCGCGCTGCCCACGAAGCTGAAATTCTTAAACGACGGAAATGTACAACTCGGGCTGAACAGAATCGCGCACCCCATACTGACGGCGGCATCGGTAAGAATCTTCTTGCCGTTCACGCTGCCACGGTACGAAATGCTGACGTTGGTATCTCGTGTCGCCACAAGACCGTCAACGATACTAATTTCCGTACAGGTGTCAGCGCCCTCGTGCGCAGAATCAATATGGCTGACCGTTCCCTGTATGATGGTCGCCATATCGCCGTCGTACCCAGCCTGTAAGTCCACAACGCAGTTTTCTTGTTCCAGCACCGCGAGAGACTGCGGTGACAGGTTGTAGATTTTTATGGTGGCCGTGTTGTTCGATTCGCTGTCACCGCGCTCCACCTCGAAGTTGATGTGAAGAGATCTTCCCGTCACGACATCCGGCGCACCGATTTCAAAGCCCATCGTGCCGGTCGTTCCCGCTATGAGCCTGTACGCTCTCTTGAAATTTTTCATTCCAGCAGCTCCCCTGTCGGGATATAGCACAACGAAGCGCTCCCGTCATCGAAAGAATACCGCGTGATTCTCTCCTCCGTGGAAAGCACCACGAGCGCCCCCTGCGGCACGCTGTACGACGTGTACCACACGTTCAAGGGAAAGTTAGGCACTAGGCGTATACCGTCCACAATAGGCTCTCCCTCATCGTTACAGAATCCTATCGTCCAAAAGTCGCCTGTGCTGTTGTATGAGAGGTGCAGCACACACAACTCGCCGTCGAGCATTGTGCGGCAAAGGTAGTCGTTCTGCCCGGTTGGCAGGATGATTTTGAAATAATCCATATCTGCCCCCTTAGAACAACTTGGAAACTCTGTTGAGCATTCCCTTGGCTATCGAACTACCCTTGCTGCTACTTCTGCTAGACGAACTGGACTTGGAACTTGCGGTCTTGCTCGTGGTCTTTTTGGTGGACACGCTACCCGCGTTGGTTTTCGTGGTGCCACCGCGCGGGAAAGATACGACCACAAGGGCCGTTTTCTTTTCCGTCACGGTTACTTGGGTAAGCGAAAATTCAACGGTGACAGAATCGCCGCTCTCGGCATCATCCGGGATTTTCAGACTCGACAGGGCCATATTTTCCCATGTGTCGCCGTTCGCAATGTAGGTCACCAGCTTCCTGCTGACAAACAGCTTGCGAAGCTGGCGCGTGACTTCTGCTACCCGGTTCGCGGAGGACCCGTGACGGCTGTACCACGTCACCGGGCGGTTGGCAATGGTCGCGGTCACATTCAGCGTAGTTGCCTTTACGATGATGTCGTCGCTCGTCGTGTAGCCGTTCTCCGTTGCGTACTCCGGCACTTCTGCACTAAGCTGCTCGTCCTTGGTTTTGACAGCGTCGAACTCTATACCGCCCAAACTGGCGGGTGACGAAGCCCTCACGCCCATGCGACATCACCTCCCCGTGTGGGCCATTTGGTTCGCAAGCTCGTCCGCAGCGTTCTTGCTGGTGGTCTTGATTGCTCCCCCGGCCTTAGTGGCCATATCCTTGTCGGTGCAGTAGAACGTGTTCTGGACGTGCTGCTCCACCGAATTGTTGTTCGTGTTCGTGGTCTTGCCCGCAGAAACCGTGTTCCCGAGCGTGGACGTTTTCGTTTTCGTCGTAGGCTCAACGCCGAAGAAGCTGGACACGCCGTCAACCAAGCCGCTCAAAGACGGAAAGTTTTGGGTAATCCAGCCGAACAAATCTCCAAGAACGCCCTTTGCGGAATCCACAAAATCCGAAATCGCACCGAGAATGTCGATGCCGAACGCATCTTGGAAAATGCGGTTGATGTCCTGCACGACCTTGTCTACGGTCTCTTTCAGCGACTCAAAGGCCCCGGCTGTATCGCCGTTGATGATTTTTGAGATGAACTCGAACAGGCCGCCGAAAATAGTCATCACGAGGTCTACGGCCGCACTAATCGTATCGACGATAGAATCGCCGTATTCCGACCAAAACAGCTTCATGCCCGCTATGATAAGGGCCACAAACTGCGAGATGCCCTCAAAGGCAGCTTGTATCCGCTGCCAAATCCACATCGCAACGGCAACTACGGAGTCTCCGTATTCAGACCACCACGCCTTGCACTTGCCGACGACTTTGCCGACCAGCTGGTAGATGAAGTTGAACACCTGCTGCACGACGCTCCAAATCGTTTGGAGCACCGCCTGCACCTTGCTCTTATTTTCTTCCCACCACTGGCCTACGGCTTTTAGGACATCCTGCGCTTTCTGCTTCAAGTCGCTGAAAAAGCCCAAGATTTTTTCTCGGGCTTCGTCGGCATCTATGTCGGCGCCCTCAAGCAGATCCGCGAAGACGGAGTCCTTACCCTGTAAGAACGAAACGAAGTCCTCGACCAGCAGGAACACCGCGAGGATTGCCCCCGCTATAAGCGCGATTTTTGCGCCAGCCGGGTTTAGGAGCGAAAGAATCTTCTTTATGCCGCTGATAATCGTAGGCCCTTTCCATGCTGTGAAAATGGCCGCGACGGCCAACGCCAGCAGCTTCAACATATTCTCTGTGCCACCTACGGCACTCGAGATTTTGTCAAGGCCGGATTCGATAAGACCGAGCACCTTTTCCACAGCACCGAAGCCCTTTAGCATGACCTTAGCCACGGTTTCTGTGATTTTGAACTTCTCGTTCATGTCGGTGATTTTCTTACCGAATCGGTTGCTGATAATCGTCAGCGCGTCACTCACGCTCGCCGCAGTATCCTCGTACTTTTTGCTGATGGAGTCCGCCGCTTTCGTGTAGGCTTCTTTCACGCTCTTTGCCGTAAGCGTACCGCCAGCGGCCATAGATTCCAGCTGCTTTTCGGTTTTTCCCAGCCCCTCGGAGAGAACGTCTATCACTTCCGGGGCGGTCTTTTTCAGCTGCGCAAACACAGTGTTGGAAACCGTACCCGTTGAAAACACGCTTTTGAGCATCGTCTGCACGTTACTCAAATTGCTTGCCTTGCCCGCGACGGTTTCATTCTGCGAGAGCAGCTTTGCAAATTCCCGCGCGTCGTCGATTGGGAACAAGTCTTTGCTCTGCGACGAGAGGTCCGCGACATAGGTGCCGAATTCCTCGTAGCTGGTGCGGCACTCGTTGGCCGACTGCAAGATTTTATCCTGTATCGCCTGCTGGTCTTCAAGGCTGTCCGACGCATACTTGATTTTGTCGTTGACCTCGCTGAACGACTCGACGATTTGGTTCATCTTCGTCAAGCTGACCGTGATGCCGATAAAAGAGAGCAGCTTTGTAGCCTGTGATTTCAGCTCGCCCAACTCACTCAGCGCTTCGTTGGACGACTTCTCGTCGAGGTGCGGGTGAATCTTATGTTCGCTGCCCTTTTCCGCGGTTTCCTGCATTTTCTTGACTTCTGAATTGGTCGCGGCCTGGCTCGCCTTGTCAATCATAAAGCGAACGACGTTGACGAGGTCAGACAGTACCATTGTGCTCGCTGCCACTTGCTACTCACTCCCCCTCTTGACGCTTACTGCGCTGATATTCGATGTCCTGTGCCATGTCGTACAGCGCATACAATTTCAGCGCTTCGTCCAAGGTGTAGCAGTTTTTCAACTCGTACATCGTGGCCTTGCCCGCTGAAATCAGCGCGTACATTTTCAGTTCTAAATCGCTGCCGAAAGCGGCTGCGTCAAACTCTCCGTACTCTGCGAATGCTTCTCCTTGACGGCATCCATGAGAGAGCCAAATGGGATGCCGAGACCATCGAAAAAATTTCCGAAGTTCACCGTCAGCACCTTGACGCTAAGGCGCACGGCGCTCCCGAGGTCTTGGCAGAAAATCTCGTTGAAGTAATCAAGGTTCAGCACCTTGTAGCGCTTCTCGCGGTCTACCTCGTCATCGTCCACGAACGTGATGTTGCCATAGGCCAGCAGCAGATCCGTGAACAGCTTTTGCAGGTTTTCGCCCGACAGGCCGTTGATGGCATGGGCGAGGTTGTCGATAGAGATATTGCCAACGGCCTTTTCAAAGTTGATGTCCTCGTCGTCCTTGCCCTTTACGGAGTCGATGTACTGCTGCATCGCCGGAACGAACAACTGCAAGACCGGCACTAAAAGCACCATCAACGTACCGCAGACGGCCACGGAGTCCATAGCCGCGAACGGATGAATCTGGTACTGGATGCCCGCCACCTCATACGGCACCGGGCGAAACTGCTTTTTAAGCTGCATAACGCCCTCCTATTAGGTGTCGTAGTCGCCGTAGGCAACAAGGATTTTCCAAGTGTGCGTGGCGGCGGTGCTGCTGTACCCGTTCTCGGGGATGTTGGCAATGCTGCATCCCTGCCCCTTGAACAGCGGGTTACTGCCGAGGTCACGAATCATCATGTCGAACATCCCGTCGTAGGTGTCGCGGTCACGCTTGTAGCGGTTCATCAGCCACTCGTCCGTGGGGCTGCCGTAGTCGGTCACAACCTCGACTTCGTACATGCGGCTGGGGTCCATACTGCGGACGACCTCGCCGTAAGCGCCGGAGGTGTAGGATGTGCCGCCGCCCGACGGGGTAATCTTGATGAACGAATCTTTCGTCAGGCCGCTGGCGACGTGACTGTTGTCGAGGATGCACTTCACGCGGTCGGACGCATAGGTTTTAACTTTCGTCTTATTCATTGCTCACATCTCCTTTACGAAGCCAGCGTGCCGCGTACCGCGACATTGTGGATAGCGCCAGCCAAACGAGCCTCAAAGGTGCAGTTCTCCAACACGCGCTGGTGACGCTTCGCTTCTTCCAGCGAAGAACCGCGCGGCACGGCGGTGGTATAGCCCGGGATAGTCACATCACCCTGCACCTCGTCATCGGCAATGCCACCAGCGGAGCGGCCCTCCTCCAGCGCAGAAATCATGCAGGACTGAATCATCGAAATGCCGGTGTCGGTGAACGGCACCTTGTCCATTTTGATGAACAGTTCTGCGACCTTGCGCTGGATGCGGTCAACGAGCCAATCCTTGAACAGCACCACATCAGCCCACTCGCCGCTGCACGTCTTGCCGCCGTAGGTGACGTTGTTGCCGTACAGGTTGACATAGCAGGCGGTGTTGATTTTGTCCATAGCCATGATTTCGCTCTGCGTGAGCGACTGGCTCGCCAGCCCGGGGATGTTCTGATACTGGAACGTGGCAGAACCCGGGTCAAGCGCGAGGACGGCAGAGGCTTCGCCCACATTGGCGTAGTCGGTGTCCTGCGTCTGATGGAACACGCGGGTACGTTCCGGGTCGCCGGAAATCACCTTGTCACCAATGGCCGTAGTGCCGACAAAAAGCATCGTGCCAAGGGTAACAGCTTCGTTGGCTTCCGAGAGCGCCTGCAAATCGGAGTTGGAAATGCCCACCGGGCAGATGCCCCAAAAGTCGTTGGTGTAATCCAGCGCGCGCTGGAGCGTTTCAGAGATTTTCTCCACGCCGGAACTGGTGTTCTGCTGGACGGCGACGTAGACGATGTCCGGCAGCTTGTTTGCTTTCAGCACCATCTGCATCGCGCCGTACACGGGGTCGGCATCGGTAAAGCCTGCCGTTTCCAGTTCTTCCAGTGCGGTCAGGGTGGAATATGCACCGACCGGGGGCGTACTGGCGCTGCCGGGAGTTTTCGGTGCAGGGCAGATAATCAGCATGTGGCCGAACCGCGTTGCAGACGCGACGGTCTTGGAAACGCTGATCTGAACATCAACGATGTTTTCGACATTCAAAGAATTCAAAACTCTCACTCCTTATATTCGATTTTTGCACCGGTAAAATACCCGGCTTCTTCTTGTGCAAGGCCCGCGTCAGCACCGCTATCCGTCTGCGTGTACGGAGTTCCGGGGCTGCGTATCAAGGCCATATCTTCCAAGGTCTGATAAAAGCTGACTGTGAGCATCTGCTGGGCGCGGAACGGAACAGACACACCGTTCCGCAGATTTACGATAGGCAGACAATCTCCGCTCGTGGAAACGTCGATGTCGTTGTCGTACATGAAATCCCCTGCATACTCGCTGTTGAGGAACAAGCCAAGCTGCATGAGGTCTGCCACCGCTGTGTTGAGCGGCTGCATTCCGTCCCCCTGCGGTGTGCCGAGGGTCACCAATTCCACCGTGCAAGTAAACTGCATAAGGAACGTGTGAACCTCTTTGCCGTCCACGACGTTGAGGAACGCAGACTGGCCCGGGGCCTTTGTCGCAGCCCCAAACGAAACAACGACATACGGAACACTCGGCATCGGTGCGTTCTGCCCGCCAACGACTACTGCTGCTTTGCTGTACACCAGCGAGAGAAGCTCTATGACGGCCTTTTGCGCTTCAAGTGTATTCATGTTTACCTCTGCATTTCTGTCTCAGGAACGGCGGAGAAGCTGGCTTGCCAGTGCGCAAGAATCGTGTTTCTCCACTTTTGGCAGGACGTGCAGGTATACCACACGCCATCCACGAGAATCAAATCGGCCTTTGTGCCTTTCTGCTGGTCGTCAATACGAAGTTCCGAATCGCAGTAGACCGTCAGCTTTTTGTAAGCGCGGCGGCCCTCTGCCGTAACTTCCACGTCATCACCAGCTGGCTGGACATCCAGCTTGATTTCCGATTCTGTGTAGCTGCTCTTGGCGTACCCGCCGACAAACTCCTGCTTGGCGTACCGCCGCAGCTTATATTTTCTCTTGAAAATATCCACTATTCGTCAGCCTCCTTGATGAAGAAATGAACCGACTGGCGCATATGGCTGCTGTCAATCAGCGGCTTTGACGAGCCTTTCTTGCGGATGGTGGACGGTGCGTTCGGCTCAAACTCACCGTCGCGGATCTCATTCTGCGTTACGCCTACCAGCATATCGCCTATCGAGGACAACGCCTGTTGGGCGCTCATTTGCCCGGAGCCGACAGCTTTTGCCGCAGCACCGCAGGCTTGCGTTATCTCGTCCACATGGTTCTCTACGGATTGCCGCATAAAAGGACGGCTCGGCGAATGAACCGAACCGTCCTCATTCAGCGTACCGAACTCGTTACAAAAAGCGACTTCCACAAGCGGTGTTCCATCCTCATAATCATCTTTGCCTACTTGGAATCCGACGCAGACTTTTTTATCTGCCAACTCCTGCAACTGGGCAAAATACGCTCGCGCTTCGGGCGTGAGGTTTACCCCAACTGTGATGTTGTTTGCCATTGGTCGCCTTTCCTTTCATCAGTGCCGAATCATAATCGGCGTGATAGCAAGGTTTCTGAGAGCCAAAAACTGAGCGCCATAAGAGGTAAGCAAATACTCTGCGTCAGTGTTCGCCCCGCCGGAGGATGCTGTGGTAGAGCCGAACGAAATACTCTCGCCGCCCTCTGTCACGCTGGCAAGTCGGCCGGTCTGCGCAAGAGAACCAAGGCTTGTATCGCCATACCCTGCCATCTTCATCCTGTGGGCGGTGAGGTACGCCATCGCTTGGATGTAATACTCACCGAACCGCTCGGCGCTCACGAGGGGCGCAGACAGCTTGATAAACTTTCCGACGAATTCATCGGTGCATTTCTCGTCCTCGGAAAACTCCGGGGCGATCAGACGTATGGTTTCCAAAATCTCGGCTTGCTGTACCTCGGTCATCGTTAGTCCTCCGTGGCCGCAGCCTTTTTGCCTTTCTTGGCAGGAACAGCAGACGGGGCCACATTTACCACGTTCACCGTGGTTGCTGCGCTTTCAGCCGCAGGGGCAGCGTCTTTCTTCTGCGCTTCTTCGGCAGCCTTGACGGCGGCGGCCAGGGCTTCCTCCTGCCGCTTTGCCGCCTTGGCAGCTTCGGCATCTGCCTGCACCTTGACATCCTCGGTGTCAAAAGCCAACTCACCGTTGCGAACCATGTCCGCAATGATAGGGTTGTTGCCGAAAGACACGGGCAGTTCACCGCTCCCGTCGGGCAGCAGGGTCAAGGAACCGATACCGACAACCTTGCCGGTCTTGTTGATGATTTTCATGGCGCTTCTCCTCTCTTATACGCCCTTGGCGATCAGCATGGACAGCGGGAAGTAAATCATGATACCGCCGGTGCGGGCTTCGCAGGGAACGGTAATTTCCAGATTCTTCGGCTGAACCGGGTACTGGTAGAACATCAAGGGCTGCTCGAACGTGAACTTGTCCGGGTCTTTCTTGAACATGAACGCGCAGTTGACATCGTAGGGGTTGATGTCGCTGTCAGCGGCCAGTTCGGACGCGGGAACGATGCGCTTCAGATACGGAGCGTTCTCCATGATGAACTTGGCCACCGTGTAGCCGGTGTTCGGAATCTGGCGGGTGCTGATGTCGATAAACACATCATCGGGCAGACAGAGGGTGTCCGGGCGCTCCACATTCTTGGTGATGCGGGCGGTGTACTTCTGCATACCGTTGATGTCCACCATGATTTCCTCGGCGGTCTTGCTGTTCCAGTCGGTCTTGCCGCTGGCACCAGCAGGGATGACGTACAGCGGCACGTCATTGCCGGAGGAGAGAACACCCTGCAAGCCCGTCTCGTCGTCGCCGGCCCACGCAATGCGGTTCAGCGTGTAGTCGATAGCGTAGCGGGCAGCGTCGGCCTTGCGGGCATCAAGGTTCTTGCCCGCCATGCGGCTGGCGCGCATTTCCTGCACGGAGTAGCCGTAGCTTGCGCCGACGCTCTTGACCTGTGCGGTGTGGGGTTCGCCCTTGACATCAGCACGCGGCAGGTCCGTCGCGTAGTTGCTGATGATTTTCGCGATGCCAGTCTTGTCGTATGCGTAGTAAGTAATGGACTCCGCGCCGGGATCGACCTCGTTAGAAACCGGGAACAGGCCCAAAGCGGTAAACTCGGGGTACTGCTTGTCGTAGGCGTGGGACTTCACGAAGTCCAGTTCACGGGCGAAGAACACACTCGCATCCTCGACACTGTCGTAACGCTTCCCGGAAGTGCCGAGCAGAGACGCGGCAATGTTGCTTGCGCGGAGAGCGTCAGCGTCGGCGCGGTCATAGCGCCGATTCTTCTGATTCTTTTTCATGGCTTATACCTCCTTTAGCCCTGCGCCTGGTTGTACAGTTCAACAGGCGCAATCTCGCCGGTACCCTTGCTGCCGCAGAAACGGCCTTTCAGCGCGACGGTAGTACCGTCACCCGCCGCGTTGGTGAATTTGCCCGCGTCATCGCCGGAGATGATGAGGTAGAGCGCGTCACCGAACTCCGGGGTAACGGACTTCGGGATGCGACCCCATGCGCGGCCATAACGCATGACGCTGACAGCAGCGCCCGCAGACACGGAAACGACACCGTCGAGGTCGTGCTGCTGGGTGAAGCTGTTCAGAGCAATACCCTCGAACTTTGCGGCGGTGTCGCCGGTCTTGGGTACGCGGATGTTGATGCCCTTGCTGTCGCCGGTAACGACACCCATGCCAAAGAGCAGCTGCCCCTTGTCTGCCGCGTTCAAGCGGGAGTCGGCGGCGTAATCGGACAGGTCATAGAGAGAACCCGCAACGCCACGGGGCATTGCGTAATTGTAAGAAGTCTGGACACCCATTAGTCGTTACCTCCATTCATCATCTTGTTGATCATGCGCTGGCGGGCCTGTTCAGCGCCGGAAACGCCGTCGTAGCTGTCATTGCGACGGGTGGCAGCACCCATCATCTGACGGCGCTGGTAGTTGGTATCCTTGCGAGTGGACACCTCGGCCTTTGCCATATCATAGACCGCGTTGATATAGGCCGCAGACTTGCCGTCAAGGCGCATATCCGGGCGCAGCTTCTTGATGACGGCTTTCTTGCCAGCCAGCAGAGACATATTCTCCACGCCGTCGATGTTCAGACGGTCGGCCACACGGACAACGTCAAGGCGCTGGCGGAAAGCGCGGTCGGCGGCATCGGCGTTCATGGACTTGGAGCCAGCCTGTGCGACATCGTCCTCGTCATCGTTGCACTCGTCGTCATCGTCCGCGTTCTCCTCGGTGTCGTCATCGTCATCGTTCTCGGCGGCGGTGTCATCCTCGTCGGAATTGGTATCCTCGGTGTCATCGTCATCCGTGTTCTCGGCGGTGTCGTCATCGTCGGTGTGGGCCGGGGCGGCGTTGAAATCGTTCTGCGCCTGCATCTGCTCGATGCAGTCCAGCAGGGTGCCGATGTCCTCGTCCTGGTTGGCAATAATGCCCATAGCGCCCTGGATGTCCTCGGGGTCGCCGTCGGAATCGCGGCGGTCGCGGCGGTCCATAACGGTCTTGATGATGTCGCTCACCGCAGGAACGGCAGGGTTGACATCGTCATCATCCTCGGTCGTCTGCAAGGCGGCATCGTCATCTGCGGCCGCCTGCATACGCTGCTGGCGACGCTCGTTGTACTGCTGAATCACAGCTGCCAGTTCCTCCGGGCTTGCGCAGTCCTTGCGGGCGGCGCGCTTCGTAGCTTTCTTCATTTTAGCTTTTCCTCCTTTGAGCGGTTTCGGATCCTTGCTGTCGATGTTCAAGCGAGCCTGTTCCCCTGCTCTTGCGGCATCGACCAGCGCAAGGTGGTTGATTTCGATATTCCTCTGGATGGCATCGTAGGGCTGCCCCTCGTACACGCCGGGGGTTTCATCCAGCGTCAGCGCGTAGCCAAGGCTCAATTCCCGCAAACCGCTCTGTTTCATGCGGTTTGTGTCGTGGATGATGATTTTTGCCCTTACGTCATCACCGTCTCTGTACCCCTTGGAGAGAATCGTGCCGATGGTTTCGCGGTGGGCGTTGTCCTTATTGACCTCGCCCGCGTCATGGGTCACGATGATGGGCTTACCCTCGTAGCTTTCCAGCGACTTATCATTGAACACTTCCTCCGGCAAGCGGAGTTCGCGCCGAATCGAGCCGTCCGGGTTGGCATATTCAAAAATGCCGCATGAGGTGAGAATCGGATGGTCCACCAAATACCCTTCCTCGGTGTAGTAGGTTTTGTCCAGCGGAATACTGTCAAGTCGAATTGCTTTCGTGGTCGTCACTCTCCTTTCATCGAACCTTTCAGTTCGTATCACACAGTCAACTTTCATCACCCCTCCCCAGCGGCAAATTCAGTTCGTCTATATCAAAAACAGGGATGGCGACGCAGCGGCAGTTATAATCCTGCCCGGGGTTGCATCGTCTCCCTGTCCTTGAATCAACTACCGGCGGGTCATCATACGAAAACACCCGCCCGTCCAGCTTCTTGTGGTCTGAGCGAACACGCTCGTCGCCCGATGTGGACCACTTGTAGCGTCGCACACCAGCGTCTTTCTGCTGGCGTTCCGTGATGGCGGCGTTCAGCTTGGCCGTCTGGTCTCGGGCGATAAAGGCCGCGTGGCGCTTGTCTATGCCGTACTGCGCCTGTATGTCGCGCTGTATGTCGGTAAGACTCTTGCCGTCAACGAAGCCGTCCATGACGATGTTCTCCATTGCGTCCAACGAATCCTGCGGAATCGTCTTTATCAAGGAAACTCCGTCATTCACCCACTGTTCCAGTTCCGTCGAGAAAAACGCGCCGGAGTAGTAGTCATCCAGCAGATCGACACCAAGCGTCCGCTTCACGAGCCGTTTCCACTGCTTCGTACTCAGCTTTTTTCCGTTCTCTCCTACCTTGCGCAGATGTGCCAGCAGGTCAAAGGCATCTATCCTTTCCTGCAAGCAATCTCGCATTTCTTGGAACGTATCGGCAATCGCCCTCTGCAAATCAAAAAGGCTGTCGTTCCGCTTTGAACTTTCCTGCTCATTGCGGATGGCAGCCTTTATGCGCGGTGCATATTCCTTGAACGTCTCCTGCACCAGCTTCATATATGCGTCGGAAACACGCTTGTACTCCCGCTGTGTCTGCTCCGGGTATTTCGGAACAGCAGCAGCGGTCACGGTCTTGGCTTCGCGGATGCGGCGCGGTATCGCCTGTTTCAGCGCACCGTTGTAGGCATCCTTATCCATTCACATCACCCTCTGCTTCGGCATTGCGCGGCGCAAGGTACGGCAAAATCACGTCCTTATACCGCACCAGCGAATCATAGAACGGCTGGAACACGTTGCCGCCGGGTACTTCGCAGCGGAGAATTTCATCCAGCGAGTACAGGGCGGCATTCGACATTTCCACGTCGTCCGCATGGGGCAGCCCGTAGAAATCGTCGCTGACGTAGATGTAAATGGGCTTGTCCTCTCCGGGCAGCCCATAGCCCGGGCCGAGAAATTCCAGCTTATTGATGGTCACGCCAAACTCCTCGGCAGATTCACGCACGGCGGTCTGTGCAGGACTTTCACCCTCCTCGATGTGGCCGCCAGCGCTGCACCAGCCACCGCCGTTCTTGCGGTAGCCGACCAAGATGTGGTGCTGCATCACGAGGATTACAGCCGCCGCAAACGGTTTTTGCTCGTCGGATTCGTCCTCTTGCGTCTGAGAACGCGAGGGGCGTTCTGTGGAGGGCGTATTTACTCCAAGCGGTGAAGTTATATTCTTTTGCATTGCGCCGCTTGTGGGGGCGTTTTCCTCTCCCAAGCCGAAATCGTCGGAAACATCGCCAGTGGCCCCCACTTTGTCCAGCAAATCCTCGGGGTCGAGTGCTTCGCTGCTCTGCAACCCTGCGCGGACCTCTGCGGGGTCGATGGCTTGCATATCGACGTAGGTTTGAATCGTCTGCGCAGTCACCAGCTTCGTGTCGGCTTTCATCTTGTCGATGTTCGCCTGCTGCTCGTCGTTCATATTCCACAGCGGATTGAACGTGATTTGGTAGTCCGGCATCTCCTTGATTTTGTGCTGGTACACGCCGGACAGCAGAATCGCGTCCAGCAGGCGGCGCAGGTTCGATTTCAAGTTTTGCTTTTGGTCGCCCTCCACATAGTTGTAGAAGTTCTCCATGTCGCTCTTGCCCGTGGCGTTTTCACCTGTCGGGCTTGACCCGAACAAAAGCGTCTGCGGGATGTGCGACACGGACGAAAGCAAATTGCACTGTGCATCGAGGATGTCCTTAACGCCGCTCAACTGGAACGTCTGGAATGAGTAATCCTCGCCGTCCGAGTCGATGATGATGCTGTTCAGAATACCCCGTGCCATGTCAATGGCATCAATGCGCTTCAGCACGTCGTCCTCGCCGCTGGTCGTGGACAGTTTCGAGGACAGGCCCTTCATCTTGTAGATTGCCTGCACCGAGCGTTCCAGCATACGGACACCGTCACCGTGGGCTGTCACCGTCTGCTGCAAGGCGCGCTTGATGCGGGTGTACTCCGGCGCGCCCCAGTAACGGTACACATTGGACGTGCAGTTCTCCGGCAGGCGGCCATTACGGAACACCAAGCAGCGGCTCTCATGTACGGTAAACGACCCATACGACGAGAACACATAGAAATACTCGGGCTGCCCTGTCTTGCCCCTGCGGTAGCTTTTCCTGTCGCCGGGGTTGTTATTGTACAGCGAGTTATAGTCCGGCTGAACGACGGCGCGCTCATACACCAGCAATTCGTCGATGTTCCGCACGTCATCCCAATTCAGCGGCTCATCCAGTCCTTTTCCGTCATCTACCATCATTACGATGATAGAGCCGCCGAACAGCCTCGACCACTTCAACGCGGTTGCAAGGTTGCCCTCAACGTCGAGTTCGTCACTCTTGTCTTGCAGGTACTTCGTTACATCCTCGTCGTTCACGCCGATGTCAAAGCCGTGCTTTACGGCTTCTTCGGCCGGCACGTCGATGATTTTTGCAAACAGGCCGTCACCCTCGTAGGCGGCGCACAGCTTGCTGTCCAACGTGGCCCCCTCGGCCATAAACTCGAACTGTTCCGAGCTATCCTTGGCCGTGCCATACCGCGTCACCATGTTCACATAACCGTCGCGGTGCAGCATCTTTTTGCCCTCTTTCCGGGCATCCAATTCTTCAAGAACCTCTTTGCCGCGCTGCACGAGGGCAAACGTGCGCAGATCTCTTCCGTTTTCCATGTGTTCCGCTCCTAAATCAGAGAATCCAAATTGAAGATACCGCTTTCAATCTCGGAGAAAGCGTTAGCGCCAGCATCGACCATGTCCTTGAATTTGGACTCCGGGAAAGATTCAAGCTGACTAACGAACGGGTCGTTCCACGGGCCGAGCATGAGGTCGAACATACCGAACTGCCACTGGGCTGCCCACGGTTCTGCGCGGGTCTCCTTACTGCCTGTCTCCTGCTTCACAACAACCGGGAAGCCCGACAGGTACTTCATGTAGCTTTCGGCCTGTTCCTTGCCAGCCTGGCCAGGGTCTTGCGGCAGGCGGGTCACGACATAGCCATATCGCGACCTGTCCATGACGCAGGTGTTGTAAATGGTCTTGCGGACATCGGCGGCGGCCAGGCGTACATTTACCACGTCTGCGATAAGGTAGCGGCCATTGCGCCGCTTGCCCATGAGGACACCAGCGGTAGCAGCGGGTTCCGAGCCGTTCTCGCCGCTCTCGGTGGCGGCAAGGTCCCAGCAGCGGCACCAAGTAACAACATCGTCCGGGATGCTCTCCAAGAACGCGCCGATTTGGCTCCGCTTGAAGTACAGACCGGCGGCGGGCTTGATTTTCCAGTTGCCTTTCAGCAGACGCTCACGGTCAATCAAGGCCAGCGACTTTAGGTTCGCCATGTACGCCGGGTCTTTTTCAAGCAGGATTTGGTTGTCCTCGATGTTCGACGCGATGAACGTACAGCTTTTCACGCCTATGCGCTCTTTCTCCGTTCGTAGGTCAAATTTCTCGTACAGCTCTTCCCTGCTGTTACCCCACTCGATTTTCTCACTGTGACGGATGAAGTAACGTATAACGCCGGACCGCTCCTGTATCGGGTAGCCCGTCTCTTGGTCTATCCACCACGAGATGAAGTTGGCGACCCAGCTGTCAGCGTCCGGATTGCACGTTGCCCGCACATAAGGCTTTACGCCGCACGTTGTACGGCATCGGGATTGCAGATAGAAAAACGCCTTTTCTGTGAAGTGCGTCAACTCGTCAAATTCCAGTAACGCAATCTGTGCGCCCTGCCACTTGAACAGTTCCTCGTCGCGCTCTTGGTGCTGGAAACTGACGCGAGCGCCGCTCTTGAACACCCATTGCAGCTTGGGAGACTTTCTTGGCACAGCGCCTTTGATGCCGCCGTAGACCTCGAAACTTTCATCCCATAGGCCGCCCTCGACGGTTATCTGCACCGCGTTCTTACGGAGAATGACCGCGCCGAAGTTCTTATTTCTGATGTGCCGTAGCGGCTCCATGAGGATAGCGAACGTCTTTCCTCCGCCCGCCGCGCCGCCGTAAATGATGATGTCGGCATCCGAGGACATAAACCGTTCCTGTGGCCCACGCTGGGGCTTAACCACTGTCTGAGCCATTACCATCACCGTCGTTTCTGCCGTTATCCGGCAAGTAGAACACAACATTGTTGGCATCCTCGGCGGCGGGAACAGGCTCTTGCCGCTGCCCCCACTCGCCGCGCCGTCTGTTGTTCAGCCAGTACATCTGAGCCATCGTGTCCGGCGCAATGTGCTTTTTCGTGGTCTTCACACGAACAGGCTTCACAGATCCATCCGGGTTCACATCAACGATGCGTTCCGTTTCCTCTACGTCGTAGCCGAGGGCGCGCTTATACAGCATCTTCTCGACCTTGGCATCGGCCATGTCCTTTCCGTTGGACAGGGATTCCAGGAAAGACGGATACTCCTTTTTCCAACGATGGAACGTGCGCACGGAAATCCGCATTGCTTTGGCTATTTCTTCATCTGTCGCACCTTTTGACGCAAGCGACCACGCCCAATCGTCGTGATAATCCTTGTTATACTTCGAGGGCGGTGCCATGCGCTCACCTGCTCTCGTTCAGGTAATCTTCGCACAGACGCTCGATCAGTTCCCACCTATTCTTGCTGCTGACAATGCCAGCCTTTTCCGCTTTCTTGATGGCGCTCTTGATGGTATCGGCGGCATCTGCCGGAATCGCATTGCTGCCGAACAGCTTTGTGAGGTACGTCCACTCCTCATCCTCATTGAAGCCGACGGCATTCATGCGCTCGTTGGCGTTCTCAATCATGGAATGGACCGCGGCACCCACATTGCGGATGTCCGTAAACTGCTGATACTTGCCAAGCGTCTCGACGAATTTCTGGCAATCATCGTAGGATGCCACACCGACGATTTCCGACCCCTGCAATGCCTTTACCAGCACGTCCATGTCCGCAATCTGGTGCGGCAGGAATGCAAAGGTCACGTTCTTGAAGTCGAAATGTACGGCGGGCGAAGCCAGCTTCTCGTACTGTTCCAGCGGCTCCTCCATGATTTCTTTGCCGATGTAGCTTTCCAGCATATCGTCCACGTCGGTAATCATCTTGCAGATTTCGCGCAGCGTGGACTCGTCATCGAAGCCTGCAATGGCGTTGTGTGCCAGCTGCTTCGCGGCGATTTGGGAGCGGGTCAGGCCGCTCACGTCGATAATGGCAATCAGTTCCTTGATGCCGGCGACGCGGGCGCTCTTGATGCGGTGATGCCCGGAGACAATCTCCAATCTACCGTTTGACAGCACAAGGAACGGCAAACTCTCCAGCTGACCGCGCTTCTTGATGTTCTGCGTCAACTGGTCCTGCATCTCGTTCTTCATAATGCGAGCATTGATGTCCTGCTCTTTCACGAAGTCGATGTTCACCTTGGCGATGACAAGGCCCGAACCCATGTCATAGATTACTTCGTAGTTTTTACTCTGTTCTCCTGCCATTGTTTTTCCTTTCTAAGCCACTCCGTGAGCGTTTCTTTCTCGCTGCGGGTATTGACGATAGGCGCTTCATACGTCAGCTTGTAGCCCTGCTGCTTGTCCACAGCGCGGGAACACAGCTTCATAATGCCGCGCACCTCTTTGTTCTCCGGGTACTTGGTAATCATGGCCGTGCGGATTTTCGTCACCTTTTCGCGGTCAAGTTCATCAAGCAGGGTGTCGCAAAACTCCCTGTTCTGCGCCAGCATATAGCAAAGGCGGCCGAGCCTGTATGTCTTATGCGGTACTTTCATCACATACCAGACAAACAGCGAATCAGCTGCCATTTTGGAGATTCCGAATACTGCGGCAATGTAGCCGTCAATGAGGACTGCCCTGTTCCACGTTGCAGACGATCCGACGAAGTTGTGCGTCCACAGTTCGCGGTAATACTGCGCTTCGGCCGCCTTAATCTGAATGATGCGCAGCTTGCTGTCCTCTCGGATTTCGTAGTCGCGCGGGAGCATGCTGCACTCCAACGGTTCCAGCTTGCTTTCCGACGGGCGCTTAATTTTCTTACCGTGGGCCAGCGCTACGGCTTCTTCCTCGCGGTTCGTGGTGATGTAGCTGTTGAGGTCGGCGCGGGTACCGGCCCGGGCAAATATGGTATGCCCGACGGCTTCCCCTGTGCGCTTCTCTTGGTAACACACCACAAGCGCCTTGGAATTCATGCACAGGTCGTACAGCTGCTGGTGGCCCGTCGCCGGGTCGAACATCTGATACGGCGGCTCTTTCCACGTCATCTTGCCCTGCGTGTCGTAGAACTTCTCATACCCCGAAAAGTATGTAGGCGGGTTGGCAATAACCAGCGCATGCGGGTCGTCAAGAACCTCGCGCAAGTGGTCCCACATATCCAGCGGGCGGTAACTCATGCCGTGCAGAAGCTCCCTTGTCGCGTCGATCTGCTTCTGTATGCTGGCGATATGCTCCGCCCTGCGGTACTTCAAATCCACAAGCATATTGTGGAAATACTCGGCACCCGCGCTCTTCGACGTGCGGAGATACATCTGCGCATACAGCGCCGTGGCCGGGTCGAGCAGTTCCTCGTCGCTGAATCCCTGCGCGTGGATTTCCAGCGGCGCAAGCGACTGGTCGGTAATCGCATACCCCAGCACCGATGTCATCATGGACACGTCGCTCGTCTCGATTTGCTCGGGCTTAAAGCCGTTCCGCACTGCAAGGTTTGCCATTGCGAATGTACCGGCGCACGGCTCAACGAACCTCGTGTAGCCCGACTTGGCTGCCGTCTGAATCAGAGTGACGAGAAAACGCTGCTCCGCTGTGCCGAGACAGCCGAGGAACATCTCGCCGGGGTCTCTAAAGAACGCCATTGCATCGAACCTCTTTCCTCAAAAAATTGGCAACAAAAAAGAGCCACACAATCGTGTGACTCTCTCTCTATGGACCGAACACGCGGCTTGGGCGCGGCCTCTGCATTGGATACGCAGCGTGCTACTGTACACCATGTTCGGATATAAAGCGGGCTGTAATCGGTCTAAGCGCTTCATACAGCCCACCGGGGAACCTTAGAAGAATGATAATTGCTCGGGTTGTTTGGCCCTCTCTGCGGCTTCCTGCTCGGCCTTGATGCGTTTCTGCACAGCGGCGGGCAGCTTGGGTTCTTGCGGGTTGAATAACTCGCAAATCTCTTGCCCGGTTTGCAACTTCCACCATTCGGCGAACACTGTTCTGTGACACCATTCACCGGGAACGCGAACGTCCTCGTAGCAGCACAGAACAATGTCTTTGCCGTAGGACAGGTAGTTCTCCAAAATCCGCTTGATTTTGAACGGGCCCGTCTTGTCGAGGTAACGGAAGTACGGCGTTCTGAACCGTTCCACGTTCGTCTCGCTGAACAGCCAGCCTGGGGGCGCAATCTCCGCAATGTTGCCTTGCAGCTGATACCTCAACGGGAATTTAGGAGGAGTGCGCGTTACCCCGACTACCGTGTACTTGTCACCGGCAAGCTCCGGGTTTGAGTAGCGGCTGGTGAAAATCTTAGGCGGCATCGTTCTTCACCTCCCCGTACAGTTTCTTGACCGTATCGACACCCTTGCGGATCTCGTCGTTCAGATTGTAGCCGAGGGATTCATAGAACCGGCCGTGTACCATGCACTCATAACCGCGCTTCATGGTGTCGGCCTGCCGCTTCGTGATTCCCAACCGAAAATCCTTTGCGATTCGCAACGCCTCTTTGTACTGTGCTTGCGCGATGTACTGGCGAACCATATCGGACTTCTTCATTTCCATCGCTCTCTTTCTGGCAATTTTAGCAGAAAACTTTCCAACTGTCAAGTTTCTGTATTATCATTATAACTTTTTACGCACTCTAAGTCAATGATTTTTGACTTCTCTACGCTGTTTTTTCGCCGGTTTTACCGCTCTGAAAATCTCAGCCAGGGTCGCGCGTTTTTTGGTGTGACAAATGCGAGAGAATCGCGGCGCGCTCATTTCTCGCTCATTCAGCCCTGTCCTGCTCCTGTTCAACGCTTTATCGCTCTTTTGCAAAACAGGCTCTCAGGCTGCCGCCGGGGCTTTCCTGCGGCGTACCGGGGTCTTGCGATGTGTCACTTTGCGCTGCTTTCGCGCGTCTTTACGCCCTGCGGGCGGCTGTCGCCGCCCTCTCCCCACCTCCGGTGGGTGGGCGTTCGTGTATTCTCTATGACATATTGCTTCCTCACTCCTTGACATACTGACACAAATTCCCTACGATAGAATTACCGTGAAACACTTTCGATAGGAGATTTCATCATGGACGAAAAACTCTACCGCATGGATGGCAATAGCGTCTCTCCTGTGTCTTACAGCTTCTTCGATACCGAGGACAAATTGCAAGCGCTCATTGCCGAAAACCCCGATTTACTTCTCCACGAACTTTACAGCACCGAGGACATTTCTGCCGGGCGGCGGCTTTTCCTTATCGGCCGCGAAATAGGCTTGCGCAAATCTGCCGACGACAGCACTTCAATGTGGCTCGACGTGCTGTTCGTCGATGACAGCGGGCTGCCTGTTCTCGTCGAGGTCAAGCGCTCTGTGAACCCAGAGATTCACCGCCTTGTGGTCGCGCAGCTTATCAACTACGCCACCTTTGCCCGCCTGTGGAACAAGAGCCTGTTGCAGAACGGATTCCGGCAGAACAACCGCGCCGATGTTTTGGCCGAGTACGACACCGATTCCTTTTGGGACACCGTTCTCACCCATCTACGCGAGGAAACCTACACGATGGTCGTGGCCGCCGACAAAATCAACGGCGAACTGGCCGAGATGCTGGCTTTCCTCGATAGGAAGATTCCCGACATTACCGTATGCGGCGTAGAGGTCAACGCTTACGAGGGCCTTTGCACCACCCGCTTCATCGGGAACCGGGCTTCGCAGGCAACTAAGGCGGCGCGCTCCTACAAGGAATGGGATGCAACGTCGCTTCTCGCAAAATGCAATGAGGTTCGGCCGGATTTTGCCGCCTGCACGGAGAAGCTGGTAAACTACGCGCTTGGCTGTGGGCTGCCTGTCCACTACGGCCGTGGCATGATTTACGCTTCCATGGACGTGTCCATCAATGGGGCTTGGCTTTATCAGATTCAAAGCCTCGACCACGACATTGGCGTTTTCGTCTCCTATGCAAACCTGTCCAGCAAACTCGGCGGGGCGCTGTCTCCCGAGCAGATATTGGAAATGTTCTCACCGCTTGGGCGTGACGGGCATCCGCTTTCCTACTCGATGCTGTATATCAAGCTGCGTGTCAGCGATTTGGCCGCCGGCGACAACTTATCCGTTTTCCTCTCCCAGTGTGACCGCATTCTCAACATCTACCGAGAACATTCTAAATCTCTTATACCCCCCCCCGCTTTACACCTCTAAAGCGAAAGAGCAGTCTACCCAACCGGGTCGGCTGCTCTTTTCTTTTTCAATTTTGCGATGCTACCACTTTACACCTTTACGGATTCACTTTCAATGACATTTACTTGCATTTCGTTCCTTTTTGTTTCTTTTACTTCCATACCATTGACAGCCGGGACCTTTCCCCACTTCGGCAGCAGGATTTCCTGCATCTCCGTCGCCGGATTTGGCCTTTGTTGAGAGAGCCGCGCGTTCAAAGTGTCGATGGCTTCGCGGTGTAGCTTGAACGTGCGGCGCAGATACTTCTCGTCGGAATCGTCAAAGTCCGGCTTGAATGAGAACAGCATTTCCGCAATCTCCCGCCACTCTGCGCCGTCGAGGTAGCGCATTTCAAGGACGGAACGCTGGTCGGGCTTGTGGATGCACCCGATGATGCTCCGCAGCTCGTCGCGCTCTCTGTCGCGGTCTGCGATCAGTTCCCGGATGTCGGCTTCTAGCTTTTCCTTACGTTCCAGCATTTGGCCGATTTTGTCCACATCGGATGACGGGTTATGCGGCATCCCGGACAGGCTCGGGCTGGATACGCCTTTCATGCGGAGAATAAGGGTTTCCAGCCGCTCTATCTGATTGTCGATGTACCTGTTGTCGTCACGGTGACGTTTCAAGCGTGCTTCGATTTCCGATACTTCTCTCAATGAGTCCATCCCCCTTTTCAGCGGCATGGACTCGGCCACGCCTTACGACGGTTTCTTGGCTTCTTCGCGGACAATCGGCTTGTGCAGCAGGTCATAGTTTTGAATCGCAATATGAACGACAGCCAGCACATCGTACATTCGGACGGTCACCATACCGCCGTTTTCACGCGACAGGCTGATAGTGTCATCTTCTGCGTCCACCATGATCTTGACGGTTTCCGGCTGCTGCGACTCAATGCCGGTCTTTCGGCCGTCCTCAAAGGTGAATGTGGTGTAGACCCCGTCGGTCATGTATTCCATCTGTGCCGGGGTCATGCCGTGTGACCGCTCAATCTTCCGTTCTGACATTTTCAGACTCCTCTCTGCGCTTCGGACACCATAAAGGGCTGTACTTCATGGCTTCGCCGTAGATTTTCTTTTCATCCATGATACCGCACACTCGCATCGGGCGGCCCTTGGCAGGGTTCTTGTTCACCACCAGCAGGTGGCTGCACTCCTTGCACTTTGGTACTCTCCTGCGCATGCTTACTCCTCCGGGGCTTCGTCGCTGTCCTCTGCTTCCTCGCCGGAGTTGTTATCGGCGGCACAATTTTCGGAATTTTCCTCGACCTCGTGGAATTCGGCATCCACCGCGTCGTCATCCTTGCCCGCCGGGGCGGCCTTTTCTTCGGTTGGTACGCGCTCGACACCGCAGACCCAGCTTTCAGCCTGCTCCTTGATGTCCTCGATGTGCATTGCCGAGATGGTACACTCGACAAACCGGCCGCCGTCCGTGATTTCATACTTTGCACCGTAGCCTTGCAGCAGGTCAACGATGGCCTTCCTCGCTTGGATGTCGTAGTCATCGGCATCGAACGGGCCGAACTTGACATTGTAGGCATCGTTCTCGTGGCCCTGCTTGGATTCTTCCGAGCCGTCACCCAGCATAGCCACGGGCGCGGAGGGTGCGCTTTCCGGGCTGCCAGGCTGCTCGTTGTCCTTTTCCTCGGTGTCGAACAACGTGGTCTGTGCGCTCTTTACCGGGCGCAGGACGTATTCGCCCTCCTCCTCGTCGTAGACCATCTCGGCGTTCGGATTCACCATGCCGCTTTCCCGCTCCTTGATGGCCATAACGCTAGACACTTGATGCTTGAACTTCTGTTTCAGCTGACCCTCGTTCTCGCCGGTCGCGCTGATCGTCAGCTTGAGGTTGATGTCCGCCTGCCCGGACTTGCCCTTGACGATGTTGCCGAGGGCCTTTTTCAGAATCGCGTCGAAGTTGTTACGCATCTCGTTGAACACGCTGCTGCTGAGGTTGATTTCGGTACAGTTTTCTTTACACATATTGCAAATTCTCCTTTATTTCGGTTTTGTATTTAACGAAAAAGGGCCTATTCCACGAAATGAACCCAACTTTTCGCGGTGAAAAAGTTGAATTCATTCCAAATTTAGCCATTGACCCATCTGCTGGTATCGGTATCGTTTGTCAGCCAAACCGATACTTTCACCATCGGGTTATCCGAATATCGCTTCACCACGCGGGCATCCACGATTTGGGAATCATCCCTGTACGCAATGCCGTTCAGCGCGTCCGAGACGATTTTGCCCACGTTATCCCAATCCGGCTTGGTTATCGGCCGCTCCGCTCCTGCGCGCATCAGGCTCTTTTTCTTCGCGCTCGCGCTCTTGGGGATGGGCCGATAGGCCACAACCAGCATGGACAGCGGCTCGTTGTCCGGGAATCTCGCGCCGTGGGCTGCCATCTGATAGCACCACTTGACGGTTTCCTCGTAGTTCTTCGTCTTGGCGGGCGTGTACACTACCCCTGTCGCCATGTTCGTCCTCGGGCGCTCCTTGGCAACCGGCTCGCCGGGGACCTCAAAGCTAATTCGCGTCAAGGGATTCATCCTTGGAAGCCTCCTTGTACTCGACCCACCAGTAGTAGGCGTTCGACTTTGCCGTTTTCTTGTACCGGGTCATCTTTACGATGTACCCGTTCCGCGCAAGGATGGCCGCCAATGCGTCGCGGTCAGCCTTGTCATCCACGCTAATTTTCAAAATTCCACCTCCGGGATGCTGAATTTAGAACCGCCAACCTGCTTTTTCTGAATTGCAGCGGGGTCTTCCTTGCTTACTTTTTCGACCACCCATTTGAGGATGGCGCTGTAATCGTCGTGGTACACCTTGTTCGTGCGGCCTTTGTACTCGTCCAGCACATAGACGAACTTGTTAGCCGCCATAGTGCCGTATTCCTCAGCCAGCGAATCGAACTGCTGCTGGGTCAAATGCACATGAGGGGCAAACTCTTTCTTGTCTCCGCCCGCCGGTCGTTCCTGCCCATTTGCGAGGGCTTCTTCCTCAAAGCGCTTTCTATGGCGCTCGACGCGCTTGCGGTCTGCGTCCTTGCGCTTCTTGGTCTGAAAATCGTACCACTGCTTTTGCCAGATTTCCCAATCATGGATGTACAGGGTGTCGCCGTCCATGTCGAGAAATCCGATGTCAAGCATGGCGTCCACGATTTTCGACGGCACAAGCCCCTCGCTAAGCCCCGAGGAAATCGCATCGGCAACGTCGGACTTGTCCATTTCATCCAGCCGGCCGACCGCGTCGGCATTATTGATGCCCCACAACCACATACCGACCAGTATGCCGAGGGCTTCTTTTTTGGAGCACCCTGCCCGCTTTGCAAAGCGATGCAGCTTCCCGCCCATCACCTGCTCGTGGACGCTTATCCATGCCAAAATTCATCACCTCGCTTTCACGGATTCTCCGTCAGCTTTCTACCACTTCGGCATCAATGACGGTTTCTTCCGTTTTGGCGAGTTCTTTCTGAATCTCCACTGCGGCCAATTTTTCAACGGCATCCAGCGAACCCACGGTGATGCTGTGCGTACTCTCAAATCCGAAATTCGCGCAGATCTTCTTGATGATGACCTCGGCCTTGCTGCGGCCCACGCCTTGGATGATTTTGTTCAACAGATTCTTCCGCTGCTCGCTGCTGATAACGTCCGATGCAGAGGAGTCGCCGTTCTCGGGCCCGGACTGTGCTTCATCGCTCACCTGCCCGCCCTGCGGCATCTCGCGGAAGTTTGCGGGAACAGCGCCGGATGCAACCATCTCGTCCTCGGAATACGTTCCCTCGTAGTCTTTCGGGAACGCTTTGCGGAGACACTGGCTGATGGCGACCTTGTTAATCATCGTGCTGGGCTTGGACGACCAGTTCGCTTTGCCGCTGCTGTACTCGGCCAGCGAGACCTCCACATAGGCATCGCGCTCTTTCTCGTTGCGGATGTAGTGGATTCTGCACCAGCCACCGACCAGCGTTTCCCCGGGATACAGGCAGCAGCCGGGCTTAGAGATGATTTCCTCGCCGCGCTTGATGATGATACCGTCCTCGCTGTCGAGGTAGTTCGGGTTATCGTAAGCTCTGCGGAGATAAGCGTCCTTGCCGACAACCATCTGCGCCGGTGTCGTGCCGAACTTGATAAGATAGACCTCACCCTGCACAAGTGGGTTGAGTTTCTGCGACTTGCAAGTATTGAGAAAGAACACCAGTTCTTGGTCCGTGATGTTCTCCGCGTTGCCGCGCACAAGGTAGCTTTTTACAAAATCAATGTCAATGTCCACATGGACACCGTTGACATCGTAGCTTGCCACGAGAGCGCTCCGCTCATTTTTTGTCATTTCACTTTTCATGGCTTACGACCTCCCGAGCGAAATTTTCGTGGTTTTCTTGTAAACCACACCGGGAATCTGAACCGCACCCTTGCTCATGCGGATAAGGCGCTTGACGGCAGCTTCATCGACCGGGCGGATGATGACACCCGCAACCTCGGTAGGAACCTTGCTCGCGTCGATGCTCTCGATTTCCCAATCAGTGCTGGTGGACACGCCGGACACTTTCGGAGTGGGCGTTCCCTGCACAACGGTGGTCGCGGTGGCAAGGGTTTCTGCGTACTCCATGCGAGCCGCCGCTTCCTCTGCGTCACCGTTGCGCTCAGATTCGACCGCCTCGTTCAAAAGGCGCTCGGCTTCGGCTTCCTGCAAGCGGCGCATCCGCTCCTCCTGCTCCAACCGCTTCTTTTCCTGCTCCATGAGGTAGCTGCTCATAGCGCCTTTCAAAGTGCTTTCAGCTTCCTGCAAGGGGGCGAGCATTTCCTTTTCCCGGGCGCAGATCTCTTTGTGGGCCTTGGCGGCGTTTTCTTTCAGTGGCTTCCAGTAATCCTTGACCGCCTTGATTTGGGCTTTCACCCGCTTGCCGTACTCGGCGGCTTCGCCGTAGTCATCTTCCGTCTCGATGATGATGCTTTCTACCTTGCCGGTAATGTCCTTGGACCCGGCTTCGAGAACTTTTTCTTCGGCTGCCGGCGCGGCGGGTTCTGCAGGCTTGCGGCGCGGCGGGATGACCGCTACGACGTTTTCTTTGACTGCTGTGTTCATGGTATCCTCCTTACTTGTATTTCTGCTTGTGGTTATGTATCGTCAGGCAGGCCATAAAGACCCGCCACGATTCTGCGTCGTTTTTCCTGTATACCGGCATCTGATACCTGCCGTCAGCTTGCAGATGCACGATGGCCTTTTGCTCCACCTGCAACCCTGTGGCTGCAAGCATCTGCTCGTAGGCTTCCAACTGTACCCCTGTCAGCATCTTATTGACGGTTGCGCTCGTCTTGAAATCGACCAGCGTAAGCACCTGCGGATCGGTGTCGCTCTTGGACAGCGTACACAGCATATCCAGCGTACCGGCATACCCAAGTGCCGGGTGATAGGCCCTGTGCTCAACCGAGAGCGGCTGCACGTTGTAGTCTTTCATCCACCGCAGGAATGCCTCGAAATAGCCCCTGCGGGCTTCGGAAATATCCGTGATACCGAGGGTCACATAGTCCTCGATGGCGCTGTGTACTTCTGTTCCTCGCTCTGCTGCCGCTTGCAGCGTCTCCGGCCGGATTCCTGCATACAGCGTATCAGACAGCGGTTTCATCAGCGTTGTGACGCTGGGCAGCACCTGTGTTCCGTTCAAAACGTACTGGTGCTTCTTTTCCTCAAATTCCAACCCCGGCTGTTGCGGGATTTGGTCTACGAATTCAGCCATAGGCGTTCTCCTTAATCTCAAAATCGAAAAGTTCCGCCAGCTTCCCGGCGCTCATATCTTCGATGCAATCCGTGTGATACATCTTGCCGTTGATTTCGGCATAGGCTTCGCCCGTGATGATGTTCTCCTCGCACCATGCGCACGTTCCGACCACCTCGGGCTCCGGCGCGTTTGGGCAGCCCGGCATGTGCGGGTAGGTATGGCAATACTCACACATCCTGCTCCTCGCTTTCCTCGTCCACGCACTCGGCCAGCATCTCAAAAAGCTGCTTTACCAGCGACACCAGCTTCACCAGCAGGACGAACAGCGGAATCAACAGAACCTCGCCGCCGATTGCCCTGTACCCCCGGGCCGCGTAGGCGGCCTTGACGGCCATAGGCGTGAAGAACGCGCCCAACAAGACCGCGAGGATGTACCAGCGGTAATACCAAATTCCAATAGCCAGCGTATAAAGAACTGTCCGTGCGCCGCTGTTGCGGCGCTTCTTTTTAGCCTGCATGGGGAACCTCCTTTACAAACACACTTATGTTGACTTTTTCCATATTTGCAATCGCAAGGTCAAGTTCATGCTCATTGTGGATGCCGAACTCCTCTTGCAACAGCTTCATAACTTTTTCTTCTCGGGTCATTGCTCTCACTGCTCGCATTTCTCCGCGATGATGCGGATCTCCGAGATGGAATGTGACAACTTATCGAGAAAGCCCATAATTTTCTTGAAATCGGCTTTCTCGTCGTCGTCAATCACACCATCAGATGCGATCTCGACCAAGCGGTCTTTTACCTCGTCGATTTTGCCCTCGTCGAACGCTTTCAGCATCCGCAGGGTTGCAAGCTCAATGCTTGTTTCCTCTGTGACGACGGGCATCTCGCAGCCTATCGGGCAGACATTCTTGCAGTAATGCGGTTTCAGCTGAGGGGCATTGTAGACATCAGCCATGCGGATGACGTTCTCAACCGGCACAAATTTTGTCAGGCCCAGTTCATAATCCGCGAGGGTCGAGGGCGAAATTCCAAGGGCTTCCGCTGCCCCCTCTCTGCTGGATAGCCTGTCGTTGTACATTGCGGCCTTTTTCCTCGCCTCGTAGTACACATTACCTACCGCTTTAGTTGCAGCTGCTCCCATTTAATTCACCCCCATTTCTCGGTAAAATAAGTTCGTAGTGGAAAGAATCACCAGCAAAGTTTCCATCTGTCAATTTTTGGTCGCAAAAAATAGCGTTGAACTGTGCCATGTCCATACCCGTGTAGTTCGCAATCTGGACCGCCTTGTTCAACTGGATTCCTGTCTCATTTTTCAGCCACTTGTTGATAGATGCTCGCGGTATATCCAAATCGCGCTCAATGTCGCTGATTTTCAGCCCCTTTGCAACCAAATGGATACGGAATAGCGTCTCGTTCATCGTCTCACCACCTTGTTTTTGTAGGTTAAGTTTATTATAACTTGCCAACTGGCAAATGTCAATGGAAATATTGACGTTTGGCAATATTTATTTACATATCGCAAATTTTTAGGTATTCTATTACTTATAAAGGAGGCTTTGTCCATGATAAACAACATTGAAGAAAATTTTCACTTCGACCAAATCCTGGCGCACGCTATGGATGAGCGCGGAATGAACGCCGTACAGCTGGCTTCTCTAACGGGCCTGTCCTCCGGTGCGATTTCCCGCTACCTTGCTGGCGACAGGCAGCCCACCGTGTACAGCATTCAGCAGATTGCCAAGGCTCTCGGAGTTTCTGCCGACTACCTCGTAGGCATCGACCCCGTGCTGGCCCCGCCGAAGAAATCCGGCGACCCCGAGGAAATCATTCTGCTGAACGCATTCTCCAAGGTGAGCGACGATGACCGTGCCGTCCTGTGGGCGCTGTTGCGGAAATATATGACTCCGCACGACCGTGCCCTGCTGGAAGCCCTTAACCAAGACAACGAATCCGGCGCCGTATAATTTACCTGCCGTATTCGGACTAAGGGGAGGGCTTCATCATGCAAAAGAACCAGACGAAAAAAGCCGCTCTCTATATCCGAGTTTCTACCCACTACCAAATCGACAAGGATTCTCTACCATTCCAGCGCAACGAACTGATAAACTACGCGAAATACGCTCTCGGCATTGATGACTACGCCATTTTCGAGGACGCTGGCTACTCCGGCAAAAATACGGACCGCCCGGCGTATCAAGACATGATGCGCCGGATCCGCGCCAAGGAATTTTCTCACCTCTGCGTTTGGAAAATTGACCGCATCAGCCGCAATCTTCTTGACTTTGCCGCCATGTATGAGGAGTTGAAGAAATTCAACTGCACGTTCGTCTCCAAGAACGAGCAATTCGACACGTCCAGCGCCATCGGCGAAGCCATGTTGCGCATCATCCTCGTATTCGCCGAACTCGAGCGCAAGCTGACCGCCGAGCGTGTCACGTCCATCATGTACTCCCGCGCCAACAAGGGTCTTTGGAATGGAGCTCCCATTCCTCTGGGCTACAAATGGGATGCCAAGGGCAAGTACCCCGTTATCGACGAGGATACCGCCGTTGTGGTGCGCTATATCTACGACCAGTACGAAAGAATCCACAGCACCATGAAGCTGTCCGACAAGCTAAACCGCGAGAACATCAAGTCTGCGCGCGGCGGCGAGTGGACGGGTACGACCGTAAAAGGAATCCTACGGAACCCATTCTACAAGGGGACCTATCGGTACAACTACAAAACGCAGACCGGGCGCATCAAGCCAGTGGAGGAGCAGATCGTACACGAGGACAACCACCCCGGCATCATCGACAAGGAGCAATGGGACCGCGTGAACAAAATTCTCGACGAAAATTCCACACGTTCCGTCGCGCAGCTGCGTTCGAACGTGAAGTACACTCACATCTTCTCCAAGCTGCTGCGGTGCGGCCAGTGCGGCCACACGATGGGCGGCGGCCTTGACCGGGCGCGGTCTGACGGATACCGACCGTCACGCTACTACTGCACCTCGCACACGCGCAAGGCGGGATGCACGAACGGTGTTTACAGCGATGTGTACCTCGGGCCTTTCGTGTTCAACTACATTGCAAACCTTGTGCGGGCCCAGAGGGCGCTCACCGACAGCCAAAAGCCGCGAGATTTGGAACGGATGCTGCTCCGTGGGAAATTCTTCGACAGCGTTGCAGGCATCGAGCAGCAGGGATTGCTCGACACCTATAACACGATTCTCTACGGCAGCGGCGAGGATGTCATGCTGCAACCCAGCCCGGAGATTGCCGCGCAAAGCGCGTCCGAACTGGAATTGCTGGACCGCGACCAAAAGAAATATGAGCGCGCGCTGGAACGCATCGAGCAGCTGTATTTGTACAGCGAGGAATCCATGCCGGAAAAAGACTACGTTCTGAAGCGGAACGAACTCAAAGCCATGCTGGACAACATTGCCGAGCGCCGCGCCGAGGTAAATTCTCGTCTTGGCCTTGCCCCGGCCAGTAGCGATTTCTTGGAAAAAGCCACCTACTTCTACCTCACAAACAGCTTGAATCAGAAGCGCTCCCTCGACTTCCGCAAAATGGTCGATACTTTCGAGCCGAAAATGCTGCAAGACTTCCTGTGTTCTGTGATAGACCACATCGTTGTCGTAGACGGTCATGTAGCGTCCATCAGCTTTAAGAACGGCCTAACGAATAAGTTTATATATAAGGCCACAAAGCCCCCTAAGAGCGCTTCTACGAAGCCGTGACATAGCAATAGCCGCCCGACGAATCGGGCGGCTATTTTTTATCCATTTTTGCACTTGCATCCGCAATTTCTGCACGTCTCGGCGGCCACTTCTTTCCCTGTTCGCTTGCAGTAGAACCGCGGGCCACTTCCCTGCCGTATGTGCCGGCAGTTCGGAAATCCTCTTTCCATCAAGACGCTTTTCTTCGGCTTCTCTATTTTTCGGCACCTGCCTTTCTCGACCTTTCGACCAGCATTTTCTCATACGCTATGCAGCGAGAGCGCCAGTAGGCCATCATGTTCGCCATTTCCCGGTACTTCGCGCTGGTCGCTTGCAGTTCTCCCTCTAAGCGGCGGATCCTCTCGGCATCGCTTTTCCTGCCCGCTTCATCCGCCGGGCGCATCACCAAGGCAAACAGCATCATCCCCAGCCCAAAGCCCAAAAAGCCACCCACACACATAGCCAACACCATTTCATCCGACATATTCCCTACTGATTTCCTCCCTTGTACCGCTTTTGGCGGTTCTTCTTTTCCTGCTCATGCGTCAAGTTCATTGCATCTATCGGCGCAAATTGCTTGCTGTACGCCTTTTCGGCTTCGAGTTCTTTCTTCCAGCTGATGTACCGTTCGCATACGCTGTGACACCCTGCCTGTCTGTACGCACAGCCATAACATGGTGCAGTCATCTCGCTCCCTCCTACTCTCCGTGGCGATGTTCCATTTCGATAGGGCCGTCATCCTCGGTGTGCTTTTCGCGCTCGATTTGCTCGCCCTCTCGGAACCCTATCTGATAGCCCAGCACCATGCACAGCACACAGGCCGCCGTCTGAATCAACGCAGCGCACAAAATAGCCAAATCCATCAATTCACCTCCTCGAGCCAGTATTTTTCACGACATTTCAAGCAACTATCCGGGCAGTTGTAGCCCGTTTTATCTGCGGTATATCTCTTACCGTCCACATTACCCGGGCAAATCTTTGGCACACCGTCGCCGGTAAGCGGCGCATAAGGGAAAACTTTCAAAAGTTCATCCTTTCGGGTCTTGACTGGGTTTTCTTTTCCCCACTTCTCGACGATTTCGACCCGCTTTTTGATTTCTCCCGCATCTTTCGTAATATCGCACCCGTTCGGCAGAACGCAATGCGCGCAATCCGCCTGCTTATTGTGCATTCGCGCCAAGGTTTTCAAATATTCAACAGCATCCAAGTCTTGTAACCTCCATCTTAAACTCTCTGTATGCCCGTGTGTACTCATACGACGGCTCGAAGATGTGCGATACCGCGTTGCCCAGCTTCGGTTCGAACTGGTTCAGCATGAGCAATTCGTCCTCGAAACGCCCGGCAAACGGGCAGCCAGCACATCCGGTCCGCCTGCACCCGTACAGCGTATAGGCTTCACTGTGGCAGATTCCGTAGCATTTCTCGAACAGCGCTTTGTCCTCACTTTTCCACCAAAACAGCGGAAAATGCTGCAATCCGTGCCGTCCGTCTGCCATGCAGCTCTTGTAATTTGTGGAGCGAGCCCCCCCTTCGGCCTTTCTGACCCCTATAAACTGGATACCCGCCGCGTACTTTTTCCTTGCCAAGTCTCCGGCGCTTTTCTTCGCCAAGTCACAGCATTTTTTCGATATGCTGAACGTGGGCGGATTCCGCACCATAAACTCTTTCAAGTAGGCCGCCGACGCAATCTCCGTCTGCAACGGCCTGTGCGGCTCGGCTTTCCAGTTATTGCACCACCACCTAAGTGCCGCTTTGCATTGCGGATACTCCGCGTAGAGGACATCGAATGGCTTATCTTCCCACTTGAAATTGTGCTTTTGTAGCCGCTCTATGTATTCCGAGAACTGCTTGCTGTAAAACGGATAGCCGACGGATCGGACCGCGGCTGCCACTTTCTTCTTGCCGGATTCCTCGTGTATCTCGATTCCATACCGGCCTTTCAGATAGCGGATGTGTGCCTTGGTCGCATCCATCTCTATCCCAGTATTGAACCACACATAGTCCACCTCACAGCCGCTCCCGGGCTTCAAATGCTCCACGACATCGACCATGTCATCGCTGTCGGAGCCGCCGGAAACCGACACCAGTATCCTGCTGTGCTGGTCCATCACACTCTTCGTTTTGCAGAAACCGTCATACACCGCAAACGTCGGCGCTCTCTCCATGTAGTCCTCTACGTTCATTTTTCCCTCGTTCTTCCGCGTACTCGCAGCATTCAGAATCGGATGTCTGGTAGTGATGCTTTAAGCACAGGCCAACCGGGCGAGGTTCCGTCCACTTACGCCAGCGGCAATGTCTGCACTCGATTTTATACGAGCGCACATCCAAGATTTTCAGCGACCAGTGCATTTTTCCGGGAACACCGCCCCATTCTGGCCGAGCGGCGGTTTCACGGACAGGAACAACCCGGCAGTATAACGTGTCCGAATCGTTCCGATAGCCGTTTCTCAGCGCAACCCATATAGCTTCGTTTTTGTACTTCATCAGCCGGCTGTCATAATAGCCATTGGCCGCGCGGTATTCCTCTTTTTTCTCGCCGCTGGCAATCATCTCGAACCAATTACGCTTGATAGTGAATGTCAACATTTCTGCCCACCTCTGTTCATTTCCTTTTGCTCGATTTCGGCCAACTTGGCCGCCAGACCAGTTTCAAAAATGCGGCGATTTTCCTCGTCACTTTTGCTTTGGTCGCTTTTATAACGGCATGGCTCTTCCAGCGGGCAGCCGTCGCACCTTCGATTGTGCAAAGTGTGCTTGGCGCAGATTCCTTTCAGCTTGTAAACGACATCGGTAGGAATATTTACCCAACATTTGCTTCCCACGCTTATTCCTCCCCTGCCTTTTCTTTGGAATCATGCAGCAGCATCCTAAGCACCGTCTCGGTGTAGTTTACGAGGTTCCAGTATTCTTCCCCGTAAAGGGCCGCCTCGTTGCCGGGGTCTTCGTTGCGCTTACTCTCCTCGTCCTGGTCCGCACAGGGAACCCGTATGCCCTTTCGATGCAGCAGGTTGTCAAACTGCTCTACGATGCCACAGGCCCGCTCCCTCACGCTCTTGTTTACCTCGATTTCGTGAAGTGCATCCGCCAGTTGCAAAAGCATTTCCTTGATTTTCTCCGCGTCCTCGACGAGTTCCCGGGTACTTTTCGGCACCCCGGCCACGCCATTGTTCCTTGCTTCGACCCACATCTCGATGTGTTCGTCAATGTCGAAGTCCTCTGCGTACTCGCGTACTTTATCGGCAAAATTATCTTTTTCCACGGTCACGACGAGGTTTTCGCCCGCCGGGGAATAGCTTTCCAGTTCAACCGTTCCGTCCTCCTGGTCCTCACTCACGCTCCACCCGAGGTTTTCACATCCTTCGAAAAGTTCCTCCATCATGCCTTACCCTCCAAAATCAAAATAGCCTTGTTGACCGCTGCACAACCCGTTCTTTCGTTGCAGGCGTTGCCGTATTCGCAAAAGCGGCAGCACCGCCGCGCATGGCTTCCAACAGCTTCAAGTCCTATTGCGCGAAGCCGACTTATCAGCTGTGGACTCGCGGTTTCATACGGAACGCTCGTTCCACGCTCATTGTCAAACCGCAGATTTTTCGGCTTGCTCACGCCGCATCAGTTCCTCTCTGATTTCGCCCGCCAGCCGAAGCCAGCCGGGTTCGTCGATTTTTCGGTCGCCGTAACCCGGCATTTCTGCGAGGTCTTTTGACATCACTTTCAAACTCGAAGTCTCGATTTCTTTCAAGTTGTCGTGGACAAATCGCTTGACGATGCTCGGCATATACGTCTGACGGCCGCAGGCGTACCGTACAGCGCACACGCAGATACAGCCGAACGCCATTTCCTTAGTATCGACCATGCTCGTCCCCGCCTTTCTTGAAGCCCATAGGCAAAACAATGGAGCATCTGGTATTCGTCATGTCGCGCTGCGCATAGCGCATCACTTTCGACATGAACATATTCACGCCGGCGGCGCTGAAATCATCACCCCTGCCCAGCTGCTTTTGTACGGCCTGTGTGCTGCCGATGACTGCCCCGGCGACGATGTCGTAGATTTCCTCCAGCGTACCACAGCTGTGGATTTCCGTTCTGCCTTTCTCCGTGACCCTTACCTCAAAATACACTTCACTCATGGTAAAACCTCCTCAGACGGTCACAGCCGCCTGCTCATTGATGGACTTCCAAATTGCCGGGCTGAGTGTCAGCACGTCATACCCTGCTGCTTCCAGTTCCGTCGCGCGATCATAGCTTTTTACGTCCTGGCTGAACCGCGTAACCGCATTGCTCAGGCCGTACAGCGACAAATCGCCGCCAGCAATCAAGTGGCTGAGGATTCCCGCGCCCTCTTTCTCGCCAAACCCGATGTGCTTGCCCGTCAGTTCCACCACTTTCGGTACGTCCGTACCCGTGATGGGAACCTGCTTTGCCTGTCGCATGATGTCCAGCACCTTATCGAACTGGGTCTGATCCACCGTCGCGCTCACGATGTCACGCAGTTTCATCATAAACGCCCGGTCATCAGCTTTCAGCGTCTCGTCGCGGAACAACTCGCGGTTCTCGGAGAAATTCTGAATGTGACCGATGTGTCGCCGCTTCTCGCCCGCTGCGTTCACGACCATGCCGTTCGTGCAGACAAGGCGGTAAATAAGCGGCTGGACCACCACGCCACCAAGGCCGACCTCGCTGTTGGAAATCAGCATACCCGACTGCACGATGTCGCCGGGTACGACTTCCGCCTGTATGCGGGGATTCACGACCTTGATGTACATTCTGTCGTCCGTCACCTCGCAACTCTCAATGGTCGCATCGGGCATCTTGCTGATGATGGGCAGGACGCACTCCGCAATGTCCAAGTTGTCGATGCAGCGGTAGCGGTCCGACAGGAACGCGCGCATATCACCATCGAGGGCGCGGACGAGCCGCCGGGTGGGGTTCTTCTCGAGCCAGCTGTTCACGTTCTGCACGAGCAGTTCCGGGTTCTCCTTGCGCATCAGTTCGTAATACTTGGCCGGGATGTTAAGGTGCGTACCAATCTGCCGGTGCGCGTTTTCCGTCATGCCAAGCTGCAAGCGGCTGTCCTTCAATTCCAAACTGACCTGCGGGCCCTGCTCCCCGTTGAACATCTCCATGCTGCGGGTGTCCACCATAAAGTCGCGCTTTGCGTTGGCGCGGCGCTCGATTTCCTTTGCCCAATCCTGCAAACTTCTGCCTGTTTTCATAATTCAAACCTCTTTCTGTAAAAATTCGTGACTGCTGTGGAACTGGTCTGTCGGTTTACTTTCGCCCTGCTGCCATCACCTCCTGCTTTGCCGCTCTCCATGCCCGCATGAAGCGGCGGTAGTCCTCTTTCCCGTCGAGGGTAACAAAGCCGTGTACCCCGTCGTCATCGTCAAATACGCATCCGACATAGCCGCTCTTGGCAATGACCTTGTCGATCAGCTGCTTTTCTTCACGCTTTCCTGTGATAATCGCTGTCGGCCGCAGGTGGCGCATATCCACGCCATCGAGGTCCCGCAGAATCTTGTGGCCCTTGTACTCGACTTTCACCATCCCACCTCGCAGATTTCATCGAACAGCAGCGCGTCATTCGAGAACTTGCGGTACCGGCGGGCGATGCCGTTGCGGCGCATATCCTCGAACGCCGCCCGGGCAAATTCCGGGCCGGCCAGCTGGAACGCCAGCAACCGACTCTGCAAACCGTCAATGTTCGGCCGCGCGTAGATGGTGTCGCTCTTTTTGTGCATTGCGGGGAGTTCGTCGCTCCAATCGACCAGCTCCAACTTAACGCCGCTGGGAGTCTTTGCTTCATCAATGACTTTCATTCTTCCACCTCGTCCTGATCGTCGAACTGCTCCACAATCTTGCCACGCAACGACTCCCACATTTTCAACGAACTTTGGCTAACCTCTTTTACGTACTCGCTCGTGTGAGGGTCGCTGATTTCTCTTTCAAAATCAGCGACAACGTGCGTCAACGCTAAGCGAATTCTGATAACCTCAATCCTCGTCAACTCCAAGGTCATCATCTCGTCGTCCTTCATCTTTCAACACGCCCCTTTTCAAAGGTTGCTTTTGCCATGCAAAACGCGCTGCTGTCGTACCCCTGCAACTTCGCGAGGTTTTGCAGGATGCTGGCAATCGGCCACGCTGCATCCTTGACGTACCGGCTGTCCCGCTGGGCCCGCAGAATGTCGTCTGCGATTTTCTCGTCCATCGGGAGGTCGATGCACGTCTCTGCGGTTTCGCCGTCCAACTTCGCCATGTGGTAGGTAATGCAAATGTACTTTCTCATTTCAAAGCTCCTTTCTGCCGCTTTGTTCAGACCTTTTTGCTCTCGGTGGCGATTGGTGTCGCCGTCGTCATCTTCCGTACTTCATCTCCGATTTCATCAAGCCGACTGCGCATTTCGTTGATTGCGCAGTTGATTTTGCGTTCTTCATCTTCAAGCTGCTCCATGCGCTTCGCCGTAGGCTTCATATCACGGAACACCTGCAACCCGCACAAGTCGTACAATTTGGCGGCTGTCTCTTTGTTCGGAATCGCCGGGTGGTAGGTATAAACGGGTTCCACGACCTCGTGATACTCTGTCGTGCTAATCTCGCGCTTTGCAAGCGCGGTAAATTCTTCGTATGTCATAATTCAGACCTCCTTGTTCTCAATGTATTTTCTAAGTTCGCTATCCTCAGCGTCGCCGTCCAGCCACTTCTCGAATGCTTCGGGGAATCGTCTCTTGATTTCATCCATGAGCCAGCCGCGTACCGCCGGGATGTTGTGGTCGCTGTTCGTGGTCGTCATCTCCCACAGGTCCAACAGCCGCTCCGTGCTGTAATGTTTCAGTTCCAGTACCGCATCCATTTTCACTATCTCCTGTCCGTCAGTTGAAGTTTCCAACTGTCAATATTTTATATTATTATTATAACTTTTGACAGTTGGAAAGTCAAGAGAAAATGTTTCCACCTGTCAATTTTTTTACCTATTTTTCCGTTTTGTGTCCGAGACAAAAGAAAAGACGCGCAAGGCATAAAACCTTGCGCGTCGTGGGTTTATTCAAATCATCTATACTCGACTACACGGACAGCCGTAGCTGCGCACATACGCCAGCGGCGGTGTCTCATAGAACGCCGCCAGCGCCTTGGCGGCGGCATCGTTGTGGGTGTAGGTCAGTTTTTCCAAGTGAATTTCTCCTTATATAAACGCCCAAATGGGCACACCTATCCAAACATACCATATTAGTATAACAAATTCGAAGCAAAAGCACAAGCGGCAGAAGGTGAATTTTTTGTGCCGTCGGGCGGGGAATCCGCTTTTTGCATCCGTTCCGCAAAAAGACGGCAAAAAGACGCCGCGGGAAGATTGACATTTCCGCCTTCTTGCGCTACAATACATATATTATGCCGCTGTGGCGGAACTGGCAGACGCAAGGGACTTAAAATCCCTCGGTAGCGATACCGTACCGGTTCGATCCCGGTCAGCGGCATTTACCCGAGCCGAAACAGCTTTACCGGTTGTTTCGGCTTTTTCTATTGGACCCTGTGAGGCATGGTATGCTGAACCATAAATCTACCCGCAGCGCCCGGCTGTTCTGGCTGGGGGCGCTGCTCGGCGCTGCCGTATTTTTGCTTTTGTACGGCCTTGCACCACTGGACGTAGCCAACGACGCCTTCTGCCGCGGCGGCTACATTGAAAAGGACATCCAGCAGCACTACGCGGGCTGGCTGTTCTACCGAAGCAGTGCGCCGGGCTGGCCGCTCGGCGTAACGCAGGCCGTCAACGCGCCGCAGGGCGTCAGCGTTGCGTACACCGATTCCATCCCGCTGCTGGCTGTGCTGTGCCGCCCGCTGGCGGCAGCGCTGGGCGGGACGTTCCAGTATTTCGGCTGGTTTACCCTTGTCTGCTTTGCTTTGCAGGGCGGCTTTGCGGCGCTGCTGTGCGGGCTGTTTGCTGAGGGGCTTGCCGCCCCTTTGGCGGGCTCGCTTGTGTTTGCGGCCAGCCCGATTTTACTGGAGCGCGCGTTCCGGCACACCTCGCTCGGCGCGCAGTGGCTTGTGCTGGCGGCGCTGTACTGTTATTTTGTCTGCCGCCGACAGAGCCGGTTTGCGTCGCGCGGATTGTTTGTCATCAACATTCTGGCCGTCGGTATCCACCCGTATTTTCTGCCCATGACCTACGCTGTCACACTGGCGCTTTTGCTTGAGTACGCCGTAAAGCAGCGGCAATGGCTGCGGCCCGCGCTGTTTTTGGGCGGCAACATGCTCTGCACCGCGGCGCTGGGCTGGGCGCTGGGGCTGCTTTACGGCACAGCCACCAGCGGCGGGCAGGCGCTGTACGGCTATTTTGCCATGAACCTGAACGCGCTGTGGAACCCGGCGGGTGTGAACGGCGTTTTGTACAGCCGCCTGCTGCCCGCACAGAATCAGGTCGGCGGCAACTATGACGCCTTTGCCTATCTGGGGCTGGGCGTGCTGGCTGCACTGCCTGTCGTGGTCGTGTCAGCGCGGCGGCATATCCTGGGCGCAGTGCGCCGTCACTGGGCGCTGTGCGCGGTCTGCGCTGTGCTGACCGCGTTTGCCGTCAGCAACGTCATCACCGCCAACGGCGTGACGCTCGCCACGCTGCCGCTGCCCGCTTCTTTTATTAAGCTGTTCTCGGTCTTTCGCTCCGGCGGGCGGCTGTTCTGGCCTGTCTACTACCTGCTGACGCTGGCAGCGTTCGCAGGGCTGGCGCGTCTGCCCCGCGGGGCCGTCTGGGTCGCACTGTTTGCCGCCGTGCAGCTGTGGGATGTAAGCCCGGCGCTTTGCCAACGGCACGACGCCATGCAGGCCGCGCAGGTCACGGACGCGTTCCCGTCCGAGCTGGACAGCGATTTCTGGCAGAGCGCGGCACAGTACCGCCACATCGAATCCGTGCAGGGCATGCAGGCCGACAGCTTGCACTTAGCGTTGTGGGCTGCCGACAACGGCATGACGACGAATGATCCGTTCGCCGCCCGCTACGACGAGACTGCTCTTGCCGCCGAGCGCCAGACCGCGCTGGACGCTCTGGACGCGGGCACGCCGCAGAGTGACACGCTCTACCTGTTCGAGGACGAGGGTGCCTTTTTGCAGGCCGTGGAACCGGTCAAAGCGCTGGCCTGGTGCGGGCGCGTGACGAGCGCCGACGGCAGCGCCAGCTGGTATGTCATTGCGCCGGGGCTGCAGGGACAGACGTTTGACGCTCTGTGCACGCTCTACGACGAGGACTATCCCCTGCGCCTGGCCGACTACACCGACGCGCTGTGGAACCGCGGCGTGCTGGATGAAACAAAGCAGACTGTCTGCTTTAAGGATTCTCCGTTCGCGCGCACTAAGCTGGACGGTGCGTCACTGCTTTGCGCGGGCGGGCAGGAGTACCCGATTTTGAAGGTCGATGACCACGACGCCGGTTGGCTGATGGTCACCTTGGATATTGAGGATGCCACGGTTTTGTGGGATCAGGAGTTGACGACAAAATGAAAGAACTGCATGTAAAAAGCCTGCTGCCCGTGCGGCTGGACAAGTACCTGATGGACCAGTTCCCCGCTTTGGGCATGGGGAGGCTGAACAAGGCCCTGCGCGAGAACAAGATCAAGCTGAACGGAAAGAAGCAGCCGCTCTCCACCCGCGTGCAGAACGGCGATATTATCAAGCTGTTCCTGAACGATGACCAGCTGGAGAACCGCCCCACCCCCGCCGCCGTGTTTGTGTATGAGGACGACGACATCATCATTGCCAGCAAGCCCGCAGGCATTGCTGTGGACGGCCCGGACAGTGACACGCTGCTCCGCCGCGTGCAAACGAAGCTGGCCGCTGAGGGCCAGGCTGCCCACGCTGTGCTCTGCCACCGGCTGGACACCGGTACAAGCGGGCTGGTGCTGCTGGCGAAGAACAGTGCGGCGGAGGCGTTTCTGACTGCCGCCATTAAGGCGCGCGACATTGAAAAGCGCTACCTCTGCGTGACGTTTGGCCGCCCGAACCCGCCCGCCGCCCTGCTGCGCGACTACCTTTTGAAGGACGCCGAGCGCGGCATTGTGCGCATCACCGACACGACGGCGGGCGGCGCGAAGGAGGTCATCACCGGGTATGAAACGCTGGCTGTCAGCGGACGGCTGGCCCTGTTGGAGGTCGAGCTTGTGACCGGGCGCACCCATCAGATCCGCGCGCATTTAGCACACATCGGCTGCCCGATTCTGGGTGATTCCAAGTACGGCAACAACGCCGCCAACCGCGAGCTGCGGTTCAAGTATCAGGCGCTCTGCGCGTGGGAGCTGCGCTTTCCTGCGCAAATCAGTGACCCGCGGTTTGCGCATCTCGCTGGGCGGGTATTCCACGCCGAGAAGCCGTGGTATTACCAGCAGATTCTGGACGGTACGCTGAAGTAAAGGCTTTGGGCCGGGCGGATACGGAATTTGTCCCTACAAAAAAGCAGTGCCTTCCGCTTGGAAAGCACTGCTTTTTCTTTATGTTTTTCTTTACGCCCTGGCGTCCTCGGCCAGACTGCGCCTGCGCAGATACAGCAGGGCTGCGGTCAGAATGGCAAGCGACGACACCAGCGTGATGAGCCAGTTTTCGGTAAAGCCCGCGATCAGGTAGCCGGGCACACAGGCCGCCACGACGACCATGGCGTACTGCATCTGGGTCTGCACGTGGTTGATGTGGTTCGACTGTGCACCGGAGCTGGACATGATGGTCGTATCCGAGATCGGCGAAATATGGTCGCCGCAGACCGCACCCGCCAGCACCGCGGATACCGCTACGATCATCATGGTGGGGTCCGTCTCGGAGAACATATTGACGACGATGGGGACCAGAATCGCAAACGTGCCCCAGCTGGTGCCGGAGGAGAACGCAATAAAAATCGCAATGCAGAAGATCAGCAGCGGCACAAAGCGCATGAGACCCTCATTCAGACTGACGGCCTGGCGCACAAAGTCGCCGATGCCCAGCGCGTCGGTCATGCCCTTCAGCGTCCAGGCCAGCACCAGAATCAGGATGGGCGGCATCATCAGCTTGCCGCCCTCGGGCACGGAGTTCATGAAGTCCTTAAAGCCAATAACGCGGCGCGGCAGGTAGAACAGCAGCAGGAAGCCCACCGTGACAAGACCCGCAAAGACAAGCGACTCCGACGAGGAGCAGTTGGCAAAATCCTCGACAAGGTTCGTGCCGCCGTTCAGGTAGCCGGTCCAGATCATCGTGGCGATGGCCGTAAAGATCATGACGATCATCGGTGCAATCAGGTCAATGACCTTGCCCTTGGCGAATTTACCGCCCTCGGTGGGGTCCTTGATTTCCTGGTTTTGGAATGCCTCCCCGCCCGAGGTGAACAGGTCACCGTGGGCGGCGTTGCGCTCGTGCTTTTTCATCAGGCCGAAGTCGAAGCCCAGCAGCGAGGTAAAGAACACCATGTAGAGCGTCAGCATCGCGTACAGGTTGAACGGGATCGTGCGGACGAACATCTCAAAGCCGGACATCGAACTGCCCGCCGGGACGTAGGAGTTGACCGCCGCCGCCCAGGACGAGATCGGCGCAATGATGCAGACCGGGGCCGCCGTGGCGTCGATGAGGTAAGCCAACTTGGCGCGGGAAACCTTGTACTTGTCGGTAACCGGGCGCATGACGGAGCCGACGGTCAGGCAGTTGAAGTAGTCGTCCACAAAAATCAGCGCACCCAGCAGCGAGGTCGCCACGAGCGTGGCGCGCTTGCTCTTGAGTTTTTTCGCCGCCCACTCACCATAAGCGCGGGTGCCGCCGGACTCCTGCATGAGCATAACGACCATGCCCAGCAGGATCATGAACATCAGAATCGAGAAGTCGACGCTGTCGATCATCGTGTTGAACAGTGTGTCAAACGCGACCCAGGGGTGAAACTCTGCCACCAGCAGCGCGCCCAGCGCACAGCCGGCGAACAGCGAGAGATAGACTTCCTTTGTGAGCAGCGCCAGCAGAATGGCGATGATCGGCGGCATCAGGGACCACCAAGTTCCTACAAACATTTCTTACACCTTTTCCTTTTCAAAATATTCCTTTGTCAGCTGCGCCACTGTGCCGGAAAGCAGCAGCAGCGCAATCAGGTTCGGGATGCTCATCAGACCGTTGAAGGTATCGGCAATGCTCCACATCAGGCCCAGGTCCATCGTAGCACCCAGGATGGAAACGAAGGAGTACACCACGAAGAATGGGCGCACGACCTTGTCGCTGCGGCAGAGGAATGCGATAAAGCGTGAGCCGTACAGCCCCCAGCCGATGATGGTGGAGAAGGCAAAGCAGCACAGTGCCACCGCCGTAAAGATGGATGCCCAGCCGCCGTAGGTCGTGGTAAAGCCGGAGATCGTCAGCTCCGCGCCCGCAGCGGTGCCGTAGTTGACCGTCGTGCCGCTGCACAGAATGACCATAGCCGTCAGCGTGCAGATGACGATGGTGTCCGCAAAGACCTCAAAGATGCCGAACATACCCTGCTTGACCGGCTTTTTCGTGTCGGCACAGGCGTGGGCGATGGAACCCGTGCCAAGGCCGGCCTCGTTGGAGAAGATGCCGCGGGAGACGCCCTTCTGCATACTGATGAACAGGCTGCCGATGGTGCCGCCCGTGAAGGCCGCCGGGTTGAACGCACCTGCAAAGACGGCCTCGATCACCGCCGGGAAGCGCTGAATGTTCAGAATAACGACGCCCACAGCCAGCACGATGTAGAACAGTGCCATGAAGGGCACCAGCCGTTCACTGACGCTGCCGATGCGCTTGATGCCGCCCAGCAGCACCATGGCGACGAGCATCGCCACAACGATGCCGACAACGAGGTTCATGGTGGAAAGCGCGTTCTGACCGACCACATTGAACTCCGTCAGGGCCGTGTCGATGGCGGCGACGATGGTGTTGACCTGGGTCGCGTTGCCGGTGCCAAAAACCGTCAGCACGCCGAACAGCGAGTAGAGCACGGCCAGGAACTGCCAGTGCTTGCCCAGACCGTTTTTAATGTAGTACATGGGGCCGCCGACCCACTCGCCGGTGGCGCTGCGCTCCCGAAAATGTACGGCGAGCGTGACCTCCGCAAATTTGGTGCACATTCCCAACAGCGCGGAGCACCACATCCAGAACACTGCGCCCGGCCCGCCGATGGCGATAGCGCCCGCAACGCCCGCAATGTTGCCCGTGCCCACCGTGCCTGCCAGCGCCGTGCAGACGGCCTGGAACGGCGTCATCGCACCGTCAGAGGCGTCCTTTTTGCGGAACATACGCCCGATAGTGGTTTTGATCGCATACGGGAATTTGCGGATCTGCAAAAAGCCCGTCCGCACACTGAGCAGCAGCCCCACGCCGATGATGCACACCATCGCCGGGATGCCCCACACAAAGTTGTTGACCGCCTGATTGATGGTTGCAATTGCTTCAAGAACCATAAAATCCCATACCTCTTGCCTTTTGATTTTGCCGCAAAAAACAAAAGGCCTGCAATCCCGGCCTTCCTGCCGGTTTTACAAGCCTTTTGTCCGTTCATGACAAGTATGACTTATATCACTGCTATTGTAGTATAGCACGATACCGGGTGCTTTGCAATCCCCCGGGCGGAGTGCTGGCGGCACAGTTTATATTGTCAGTGAAACTTTTTTGCGGTATACTACGGATTATAGATAGAAACACCGCTGAACAGGAGGAGAAGACCATGAACGATGACAAGCTTTGCATTTCCCCGGATGCCTTGATTGCTATGATCGTGACCGAGGCGCAGGACCGCGCGCTGGCGCAGATGTCGGGGCCGGAGGCCGCCGGGGACGTGCAGCCGTCGGATGCGTTTCTACGCAAAATGGACGCGCTGGTCCGCAATACCCGGCGCAAGGCTGACCGAAAGCGGCATTTGCGGGCGGCCAAGCGGCTTTTAATTGCGCTGGCCGTGGCAATGGCGATTTTCTCCTGCATAATGCTGCCCGTCAAGGCCGTGCGGGACGCGGTTGTCCAAACACTGATGACGTGGCACGACCAATTTGTGGCGGTCAGCTATGTCAGCGAGGAGTGGGGCGTTATGCCGGAGTCAGTGACGCTGTCCCATCTACCGGACGGCTTTACCCTGACCGAGGTCAGTGAGCCGAAGGATGTCGGGCACTACTATGCCTCGTATGATAATACGGAGACCGGAGCGTTCTTTACCGTAATGATTGTACCCATTCAGGGTAGGCAGGATGTCTTCCTGGACGATGAACACTCCCAATATTACTCGATTGCCTTTGACGGCCACGACGCGATTTGGGGCGATATGTTTGAAGGCCAAATGAATGATTTGCTGTGGGAGCATAACAAACTCGCCTGCTCCGTAGAGGGCAACATCAGCCTGCATGAGCTTATCAAAATTGCCCAGGGCATTGTGCTGGAATAAATTTGACAAATTGTGTAACCAAACGCCGCCTTGTGACGGATACCTTATAACACGGAAGTTTATATTCAGGAGGAGCCTACGTGCTGGTTTTCTATCTTGCCGCGCTGGACAGCGACGACGACAAAAACAAATTTGAATACATATACCGCAAATATTACCGCTTTATGCTGCACACGGCTGCGGGCATTATTAAAAATCCCACCTTGGCCGAGGATGCGGTGCATGAGACGTTTGTGCAGCTGCTGCGTGGAATCGACACGCTGCGCATTGATAACGAGCGGGCCCTGAAATCCTACCTTTATATGGTGACCCGGGAGCGGAGCATTGATTTCCTGCGCAAGTGGGAGCGCCGCCGCGGTGCCCAGCCCGATTACGAAAGCCTGGCCGCCGCGCTGGACAACTACGCGGAACCGGAGGAAGTGGCCCTGACAAATTTGCAGCTGGACAAGGCTATTGCCCTGCTGGACGAAATGCCGCTGATTTACCGCCAGACACTGGTTTTGCGCGTGAAGGGGTATTCCATCCGCGAGATTGCCAAAATCACCGATTCGAGCGAATCCAATGTCAAGACCCGCATCCACCGCGCCCGGGCCATGCTGCTGAAATCGTTTGGGGAGCAGGCGGAGTGAGCAGGATTTGAACGTTCCTGCGCCGGAGTTTCTGACCGACGAGCAGCAGTTGCTTTACCGCCGTAGGGGCGGATTCCATATCCGCCCGGACACTTTGCGGCTGTTGAACACAGCCACGGGCGAACCATGTTTACCCCCTATCGTCTCTACCCAATTTTCTATCAGGAGTTGATTTTCATGTCCGAGTCCACAATTACCCACAGCGCCAACGGCGTAACCTGCACCATCGAAATGACCGCCGACGAATACCTTGTATCCACCGAGCCGCTGCTGCGCATGGCCGCACTGTCCAAGTGGGCTACCTTCCCGCGGGGCGTGTCTTTTGCGGTGTCCGCCGTTGCCTTTTTCCTGCTGGTCTCCTATGTCACAGAAATTCCGGCGCTGTGTACCTCGCCCGGGTACGGCCCACAGTATGCGGTTGTTTTTGGTGTCGTCTGCCTGCTGCTTCTGCATATGTTTTTGTTGTATGATCTGCGGGCTTATTTTGTATTTTGCTACCGCCTTTTTCATCGTCATGCCATAAGATGGAGACTCCGCCGCTGCTTCGGCGCGGATGCTCTGTGCAAGCAAACCGTCACGTTTTGCAGCGACAGCTCCATTCGCTGCACATCTCTACATCAACCTGCCGCTGACGGCCCGCTTGCCGTTCTGCCCAAAAAGCGCATCCTCTGCGCCGTCCTGTCGGGACATTTCCTCATGATTTTAGTAAGCCGTTCCGCCGCTCCCCGCACAGATTTGTCCGCGCCGGAGAGCCTATACAAAGCACGCATTTCCTTGAAGGATAGCATCTGCATCTCCGCCGCGCCTTTTCGTTCTTCCGATTGGGAATCTCTGCTTACCCAGGTCAAAGCAATGGATATTCCGATTCTAACTTCATCTATTTCTACACGGTTAAGTTAAAAGGCAGGGTTCTCAAATACAACAAAAAGTCACATTCAAAATCACATTGAATGTTGCTTTTCATTTGTACAAGATAGATTTTACAGCAGTGCGCCGTCTTGATGGCGTAGTAGCCGTGGTCGATGCCGATAATGATGCTCATGGGAAATACCTCCATTTTTTGTATTCTACAATCTATAATAAACGGTTGCCTTTTGGGGCTTCCGGAATTTTTGCATGAAAAGAGCGGTTCATTGGTATTGTACCAACAAACCGCCATTAAGGATTTGGAGAGCTTATTTTGACAGTCCTCTCCCCTTCTGATATAATTTACTCTTGATTGTCGCCTCCAAATTATGAGGGAGGTGAACGCTTGAGTTTTCAGGAAATAATTTTGCTGCTTACTTTTATTGGCAGCTGCATATATGCCACCGTTTCTCTTACACTAAAAGTTCTTGAATTTCTCTTAAAAAATAAAAAGAGCCGCTGACTTAGACAGAAGTCAGCGGCAAATGAAAGCACTCCACAAAGCGGCAACCATTATGAAAATAGCCTTACGTTTCCGTAAGGCTTTTTCTGGTGCACCATCGGGGACTCGAACCCAGGACCCACTGATTAAGAGTCAGTTGCTCTACCAACTGAGCTAATGGT